>Ga0209052_1000909_pt1 | contig 10317 bp, 6 predicted proteins | sample WorMetHEROISLAND_2_FD_187409 | JGI IMG/M metagenome (GOLD analysis project Ga0209052, IMG submission 187409) | Marine gutless worms symbiont microbial communities from Max Planck institute for Marine Microbiology, Germany - Olavius sp. 4 HERON... | ecosystem: Host-associated > Annelida >...
GGGGTAAGGGACCCCATCTAACACAATGTGTCATTGGACCCCCCCCAAGTGTACCTGCCAAATGGCATGCAAATCCATCGAACTGTCTAAGCAGGGAGCACGAGTGTGACAGACGACAGACCACGTTATGAAGAAGTGGGTAGCTACAGGCGAAATCGCTCGTGCTACAGCGATTTTGACTAATAATATCACTGATCAGACAGCAATGACTTACAGAGGAGTAGTCCAACAAAGTGCAATAAACACTCTACATAAACCACTCAGATAGTTAACTCATAAAATTTACTAAATAAAAACGTTTTCAGTCACAGCTTAAATGTCTGAGTGTTGTGAATGGGGCGTACACAAAGTGGCAGGTCATTCCACACCTCGAGGGCTGCGATGCTGATTAATTAATCACTAATTTTTGAAATGTTAACTATTACAGATTTTGTAATCATTACCCATTCTAAATTTTTACACCTGGCATTCTGGAGACTGACAGCCCCATCCGTGTGCCCACATAACCCGTAAGGAAACCTCTGCAAACACATATGAGCTTGTTGCGGATGTGACATCACTGTAATTAATGACGCCACAGCGAGTTAAACAGAAACGATTTCGAGTGTTAGCACGAGCAGCGTAGAATTAGCCTCCGGTTGCACGACAATTATCCAGGCTGCAGGCAGATTTACCAATGTGCTGCCCTGCAGCATCTGATTTTCTGAAAGCCCTAACAAATACGTTTTTGAATTTCTCATTTGCCACTACGAATATACGATAGCCTAAATCTGCGCCGGGTGTAAATAAAAGCACACGAGTTAATAATGACGTCATGTAAAGATTTAACGTTATCAGTAATTTTTTTTAAAGTTCACAGTTTATGATATCCGTGGTGCTGATGAAAGGCTAAGCAACATTTATAACTCGTTATCTGAGGGCCCCTGGTGTGCGGGAGCCCGGGAGTGAGCCCCACCCACCCTGCCATAGATCCGGCACTGCAGTCCAGTCCACAAGTCTATGATTACCCAGCAAGCTGTTCACGACTCTGGCTCCATACAATCAGATCATCTTGCATACAGTAATGGGGTGCAGTGCATATGCACGAGTTGTAAGCTGCGCAAATGGCTAGCTTCTGAAAAGAGGTGAATGAAGACTGCTTTGGCATGTCCTTCTGTACGTGTCGCTGAAAAGTGACGTAATGCATGTCGCTGAAAAGTGACGTATTAGCCTCTGAAAAGAGGTGAAGAAGGCTGCCTTAGTCGGTCTTTGGCCGTATATGCCGCTGCAAAGTGGCACTTAGGCTAGGCTTACAACTAGCCAGCCAGTGTACCTCCACGCGATGCACCCGGTAACTGCTCCTGAAAAAGGAGTGGGCTAAACCACTGGCTGTCGGATATCTATTGACTCGTTGTCTTGTTCCTGTCTGTGGGGTTTTTGGTGGGGGTGGAAATTTGTTTGTGACTTGTTGCTAGACCAATGGTTTACTCCATTGGAGATCTCTCTTTAGGCTTGCAAAGGCCTCTAAGAGGTTTTTCTCTCTTGAGGCTTGCAAAGGCCTCTACGAGATTTTGAATGTCCGAGCTGTGCATTGGGCCAATCATGTAAGGCCTCAGCGCTGGGCTAAAAACCCTCCCAGCAAGAAAGAAAGAAGAAAGAAGCATACAGTAATGACCAACCCCCAGTAACTACTGTCTGTTTTGAAATCTGAAATCCTATCTTTGTGTTGTCGGCTATGCACATTACTGTATGATTCAAGGCTGTTTGCGTTGATGCTGCAAATACAATGACATCACATCCGCAACAAACTCATGTGTGTTTGCAGAGAATAATGAATACTTTGCTGATATATAGATTGCAACAATATTTTTTAGTCCAATGCATTGATTCTGAATATGTAAATGAATATCTAGAGTGCACAATGTCAGCCAGTGGCTGAATCTGAGTCACTACTTATTCTCATTACTTACTAAATGCCCCTCGTAACAGCAAAATGGCAGGGAGTTGAACTTTGACCTCTCACTTGTCAGTCCAGTGCCCTATTTATGCTACCAAGCTATTTGCAAATCATGTAACAAAATAAAATAATAATAAAAATAAAAGGTTGCTTACCGTTTCCTACAGTCAAAAGTGATGGTGGTTGGTTTGGTGCGGCATGGGGTGCTTTCTTCGATGCAAGTGCCGTGACAACAGATTGTCTACAACACCAAACAATACATAACATTTAGACCAAATTACACAGCTTGTACAAAACATGAAAATAACAAGTTATCGTGAATGCATGCTGTCATCTATATCCCCATGCTGTATCACACTGCAAAAGCTAAATGTATTAACTGTCAACTGTAAACCAGTTCCCCAAAATGCATTATTTTCAAAGAAACGTGTACACATCAACTCTTGAGTCAACGACAATGATGAGACAATGAGGTACAATTTTCGAACCCATACGAGCAGTTGGCACTCAACAATTTGTTTAAGCATGCTGTTAACATATTGTATAAACTGCCCCTTAAAAAAGAAGCCAACCTCTTTCATAACTTCATAAAACATTGACAGATTTTCATAGTATCACTTGCATATTTATCAATGCATTTCCAATACAGAAACCATTAAAGAACCGACCAAACGTAAATGTGGCCCCATCACTACCAATAGTATTCGAATGTGACAAGATCTCAAAACAGCATGAAACATTAATTGATTTTTGCACTCTGTCACAGGCATACTCAGCACTATACTGACAATACAGCCATCACATCACAAACGTGCAGTACACAAAACCAGACTATATTTTTCATCGTAGTGTAGGCATTAGTGTAGGCATGGTGCAATCTTCAATAATCATTTGACTGCAAATCTGCTGAGTACGATATTGTTAGAATTGTTACAATCAGTCGATATTACACAAAGTCATGGCAAACAGTTGCTGGTTTATTTTGTTACTACAGAATGCAAAAACGTAAATATAAGTACAATACAAAAATAAACTTCTAGTTTAGACAAACAGATTCTAAGCAAAAAAAAATATGCATTCACACAGCACTTTGCTAAAAAAAGAAATAAGCAAGGACAATAGGGCGTGTAAGCGGAAATAGAATTAAATTCCGTTTTATACTCAAAGTCGCGTCTTCTTATTACTTCCGGTGAACAGCGGTGATCACTAGAAATGGTTGTTTTGTTTACGGTTGCAACCACAATAGTGGAGATAACTGCACAAGCAGCAAATATGATCAGATCAAGTACGTAAGGCTAGGGGTTAGGTGCATCTGTTAAGGTTAGCGATCTGATCTGATCACATATTTGGTGCCGGTGCGGTTGGTAGCTATTTTCCATATCACCATCAACACAGAGTCTATAAATAGTAACATTCGTCTGAAGTAGTTGCCATTTCTGTTTTCGCTACTTGCTGCTGATCGAATAAATTTACGTACCAAATGGTATAGAAAATGCCTACTGGTTCCGGTGGATTAATGCGGCAAAAAGCAAAACAGAATTCCAAGCAAAACAAAAACCTTGTTCACCGGACGTCCATGAATACGAGAGTTTACTTCGAAACTTGAAGACCTAACGTAACGGAACTTACACGCCCTATAAAAACGAATTAACACAATACTTCTGTTGCATTGCTGCTTTTTTCTTCTTCTTGCCATAATGCTCGTCATCTTGAGGCTTTTTCTTCGGCCGTTCCACAAATGTACCTTTCATCTTTGCTATGACATCCGAGTCCTTCCTTGCGTATTGTATCCGCTGCAACAGAGCACAAATTTGTATTTTCCGTTACTGATACACACAAGGAAAGCAGATTAACAGTCCAGAACATCTTCCATTCTTCCTACAGTGTGAAATCAAGTTGTCCAAACAGTGATATAGCCAACTTCAATATGATCACAATGACACTGCTGCTGACTCCGTATAGACTTTTGATACCAGCTCAAGACTATAACTTATCTACCTTCCTGCTGACAGAAAAGCAGTCATCTTACATCACATTTCAGTCACCTCACCTGCTAAAACAAATTTATACGAAGTACAATACAGCTACACTTTACGCTTTTCACAGCTGTAAGATGGTATGAGCATCTCAGTAATATCTTTGGACTCCAGGGTACTATATATTTATTATGAGTTCGTACACGAGGTACACACAAACACAAGCAAATAATAATGATGATAATAATAATAAAAGAAAAAAGAAAGAAAAAAAAGGAAAAGAAAAATACAGGCAACTGTGCAACTAACCACACAAACTACTAGGCCTACTCAGTACATAAAGCAACAAGTGCTGAATTATCATTACAGCCGGCGGAAGCAGCAGCAGTATTGTTGTCAGCATCGTCACTAAGTTTTTCTCTGTTAACATGATGTCACAAACTGCTGCACTTAGCACGACAAAATTTTGCATGAACATGTACGTTGACAACCTCTAGAAGCCTACTAAATATCAAGGTCATAGGTCAAAGGTCAAGGTCGCATTGTTTTTTTTGTGTTTTTCAGGGTTTCCACTCGTTTTAAAAATGAAATTCTAAGACTTTTCCGGGATTTTCAAGGACTCTGACATTAATTTTCAAGGACTAACAGACATGCTGCTTAAATCAATGTCTTCTAAGCAAAGCATGCACCTCGCCTTGTGTATGTCCTTTGTCCAACTGATCCAATGTGCATACTGATCAATAAGAGTCCAGCTATCATTAAATCGAGAGTCACCTGGTATTTTTACTACATTTAAATTACTTCTTTAAAACTCTCACTTCAATGACAGCAACAAACAACAATGCATTCAGTTTCTTTAAGTAAGTAAATGTGCAAAGTAAATGAGTATATTCCACTATTCCAGTCACAAAATGCTGATCATTCCAACAACTGTATCCACAAATTACAGTATTACAAGGTACGAAAATTCCAGGACTTTCAAAACCAAGTAACTCAGATTCAAGGACTTTCAAGGATGCATGGGAACCCTGGTTTTTGAGTGCATGAACTGCTTGAACCAGTTGGCCTGGATTCACGAAATGTTGCACAGGCATGGCCCACGGGCAGTACTTAGCCTTGAGCAAGGGTTGACATTCTTGTTAAATATGTTATTATTATGAAACCATGCAATAAGCAAGTACCACAAGTACTCAGCACAGTCACATACCATCGGCTTGTCATAGAAAGGAAATCCTTGCATTGATCGCATGGCATTTGATGCACTGTTGACATCTTTGAAGATGACGAATGCTTGGCCTTTAGTTTTCAGAGTCTTCCGTGCTATAATGTCTAATATCTGGCCAAATTGTGAAAATATGGCATACAGCGACTTCTTCAAATCTACAGCAAATAAAAACCACTGAAGTGCATTTTAGTGTGATACAAACAAGGTAAATCAATATCATATCTACCTTAAATATTAAAGCAAAAGCATAGTCAGTTTTTCAACTATATAACTACTACTAGTACTAACATACACATATGCCACACTTTACATTTGGCAAACACACAAATGTGACAACTCTGATTATGTGTAAAATTGTGGCTGCTACTACTATTATATTATTACAGTAGTGCTATATTGTTGGTTTGTTAAACAACCAACCTGCATGGTCACTCGATGATCAAATAAAACAAAAGAATACTCAATACATTACATGTTAATACCAAAACTGTAAAAATATTTTTAAATGTATTGGAGAAATTACAATAACAAAAATACAAGGACAGCAAAACAAGCCTAATTATCAAACTGTTCTGAGCTCATGACAGATATATTCAATGAGAGAACAAAATTACAACATTCTGCATGGTAACTATAACATCTCCAAACTAATTCATTATTGTGCAAACTTCAACAGTTCAATGGTTTGGTACTGTTAAGATCACTGGAAATTTTTTTTATATACAGTAGACAGCAAAAATTAAAAAAAAATGATATAGATACAAAAAAGTACACAACATACCATCTTTCTTTATTTTTTCATTTAAATTGTTAATATAAATAGTATGATTCGGCCGTGCTTCCATCTTGACGAACACACTTCAACTAAGTCTGCATTTACAACACAAACAATGCTTTCAAACAGCACACAACAATTTGAGTCTAATTATATGCAGAACAGTAAAATAACATGTAACATATATACAGGAAAATAACAAAAACAGTAAGGCACTGTTAAGATATCTTAAAAGCATATCACAACCTCTGCACTGCACGGCACACAGCCTGGCTGGGCTGGTGCAATTTTCAGTGGGTATTCACTGAACCAAATTCTATTTTCAGTGCAGTACAACACTAATCGAAATTCTATGATCAGTGTGGCCAGAGGCAGCTGCACTAACCCTAACCTTGTCATTAACCCTAACACCTAACACCTGACCCTAACCCCAACCCAGAACTGTACTGGTGCCGAGGTGTCCGTAAACAGCGGTATTCACCTATTTCAAGATCATGCCATTGCGACATTGTTGTGCTAGTGTCCACAAAAAGCCAACGCAATTAGTGTTAACGACACAAGTACAAATAAATTTTACAAATAGGGTTTGCGAATGATGTCCATATACGTCTGCAGTGGGTATTAGAAACAGTGCTTGCACGCATCTGATGTTAAATCTATAAGAAACCGCGCAAAAGTGGCAAAACGTCCAACATGGCGGACACCCAACATCCGGGATATTGCACTGGAGAATACAATTTGGTTCAGTGCGTATTCACTGAAAACAGCTCTTTTGACCTGGCTGGTGTAAAACTGTATCACTGTATCATACTAAAATGTTATTCAGACTAACTGAATTTGCCACACGGAAACTAGGAAGTGAATATTTGTAACTATAGGAAACAGTGAAAGACGATAGTTTGTACAGCCGCAGTGGCGTAGACATACAAAGTGCGTAAAGTGCGTACACACACAGGAAAATACATCACAACTTTTTGTACTGATTTCTGAGTTATTTAGGCCTGTACATAAAACCTGTTCATGCTGGATCGTACGTCATACTAAAATGCATACACTCTGCTCAATTGATTCTCAAGAAAATTAGTAAAATTGGCGCTACCAGATGTCAGATTTTAAGGCTAAAACGCGACAAATTCGATTTCCGCTGGGGCTCCGCCCCAAACCCTGCTGGGGGAGCTTACAGTGCTCCCCCAGACTCCCCAGCTGTATTTAAGGGAGCCTACTTCTAAGGGGAGGGGGAAAGGAAAGAAAAAAAGAAAAGGGAAAGGATGGGGAAGAAGGGGGGACGGAAAGGGAGGAGGAAGGTAAGGGAAGGAAGGGGGGAGAACGACCTTACGCACCCGTCTCACATTCCTGGCTACGCCACTGACACGCCGTGAACAGAAAACTATCGCTCAGTTAATTGTTTTTGCTCATAAGAATTATTCTGAAGCTGTGCGTACAACACTAACTAAAGACAACTTTCAATGCAAGTGGCACACGTAAGATCAACAATACTTCGAATAAAAAATTATATTACTTTGTTGTGTTTTCTTGTCACAAAGAATAATGACTAAAGAGAGCTATTCTATGATTTTTATACGTAATTTAGTGCTGGGTGATACTCAATAGCTCATTGCGATACTAGATATATCGCAGTAGATATCGCGATACTGGTACCAGGGCTATAAAATTGGTTCGAAAAGGTTTCTAGGTTTTTATTAAACTTTAAACGTTTGTTTTTTATTTGTTGTGCAATTTAAGTTATAGCTGGTGTATAATTCATAAATTAAGCGGGATTTTTAAGATTTTTGATATAAATTTATAGAAAGGGATGTGGCAGAGAGAACGGTGTATAGGTTGTTCTTCCTGGGTGTTAATTTATACACAAACCCAGAACAACTTTAAAATCTGAAAGCCTTTAAAAAAATTTTTTACAACTTTGAAACCTAAAAACTTTTCAAAAAATAGTTTTTTTCTAGTTTTGGTACGTAAATATTAAAAAGCATTTTGGTTCATTTTATTCCTAGAACTTGGCTTCAGATTAAAACCCACGCCCAGGTGCTACCAGATTTAATAGCTCAACCTTTTATATGTACCTTGACGTTGATAACGACAACCTCATTAATCAGATAATAAAAACAATAGTTACGTAGAACTTATAACCGTAAAAGAATCATGCTGCAGAGTCTGTAAAGTAAACAACAGCTTGAGATTGAACACTGCATTGACAAAACTATTTTCGCACGTTTATTTATTGACTTATTGTGTTATTTATGCAACAGTACTCGTAATAGTCATAACTGAGTAGCTATATATAATTAATGTAGCGGAAGACAAGTCAATCGCGCGGCAACCACTAAATTCTATAACAATCAAGGACAACATTGATTCAGTATATACAGCGTAAATGTTATTACAAAGCTTGATTTAAAACAAACGATGACATCTGTTAGAATAGTGCATATAATCGGCGTCATTTAACGAATGTCGTTGAAAGAATTTGCTTAACTCTTCGAAGTTATACTATAGTAGTAAGTACAAGTTATATATGGAAACTTTTATATGCAAGTCTTGCTTGAACGACAACTTTATCGACAACGTCGATTCGTAAAGCCAAATGTGTTTAATAGTCAACTAAGACATTCGTCAAATTTTACTCTTTTTTCTTCGCTGACTTGAGGGCCGCCGACATGTCGTAATGTTGTTTGCGCTTCTCGGCAAAGTCGCGCCGTTTTTCTGCAAAGTCGTTCAACATATTATTACTGCAGTACAGAGACAATTTATAATGTGTGCGTGGACTCTTGGCCACTGTGCATTTGCTCCTCGCTCAGATGATAATTAAGTGACTCGACTGTACGTGACAACATCAAGTACTGTGCTACACGCCGCGTTACACGTCTTGCACGTCCGTCGTCTGTTTACCGGTTCGTCCGTCCGTTCGTCCCAGGACAGGGACACTCAATGAAAGCTGGTCACAGGGCTTAAAAGTATGCCATACCGGAACTTCCTTGGCCATCTGGAAATAGCATGCCGCCACTTCTTTCGTACGTGAGATGGTATTATTTTTTTTATCACCGTATATACGTATAGGCCCAATTATGGCCTATATCCAATATCAGAGAGCGTCGCGCGATTTCTTTTCTGCGTCAGCAAAATTTAGCTTCTACATTTCTTTTCCGTACGTATACCTGGAGCATCGGTATCTTGATCTTGCTCTGTAGGCCTATTCTTGCCCGTGCCGGCTTGCAGATCCATCAGTCTGTTAACAGCACACAGGCATGCACTGCAGTTGAACATGTTTTATCACACTATCAGTTTGCCATTTCACGAAATACGTTATTGTGCAGCCGTCATCAACAGGCCGCACTATGGGTCTTGCTCGTCCGTCTGTCCGTCTGTCTGTCTTTCCGTCCCACGCCGGGCCGCACCCGCACGGCCTCCTAACTACAAAATAAGGCACAGAAAACCAATATTGATGCACGTACGTAGCCTACCACACGACAGGAGTGTGCGTGTATGTTTAGTTCAAAAGGTCTAACGTCAGGCGGACGGCCGCACAATATGACGGCACTGGACCGACATGGTTTTCTATAGTTATTAATTTGTTTTAGTTGAATTAAAACGGGCTTCTAAAATCACGCATTATTGAGCTTGAAAGTCTGAGATGCAGGACCTCGCGGCTAGGTCGAGTGGATCAACGCCTCCCTGCTGCTGCTGCTGCTTCACACGCTGGATCTCATCTTCATCGTTCAAGTAAAACGGCGTCGGAGGTTCGTCGATTTTCTGGAACCCGTACGTCTTGTCGGCCGGGTGGTACGTCGCTTTGATGTTCTCCTCGTCCCATTTCGCTTCCTGTTTCTCAGTCCTTTACGCACACACGACTTAAACGTTATTACTGTCCGCGGTAGCGACGGACAGTATTGTTTTCGTCGGAGTTTTTTTTAACTCTGCTCACGATAACTCATGAACCGCTGCACAAGCACATAGCTCGATGAAATTCGCATGCACATGTTCCTTGACAACCGCTCAAAACACAGAGAATTTCAGGGTCGTAGATCACAGGACCGGATTTTCGGATTTTTTTTTTACCACTGGGCGATAGAGCAAAAAGTTTGTGAACACGATATAACTCATGAACCGATGCACTCAGCTTGATGAAATTTTGCAATAACATGTACCGCGACAATTTCTAGAACCCTATTGAATTTCAAGATCATAGGTCATATAGTCAAGGTCACGTTTTCGTTACTGGACCAAATTTCACCAAATTCACCGAAAGTGGGAAAAATCGTAGCTCATAACGCACTTTTCCGCTTGTCGATTGCTTGATCCGTTCTAGCGCATCTGTATCTTCGGACTTCATGGCGCTATATAAATCTTGTATTATTATTATTATTATTATTATTATTATTATTATTAGAGA
>Ga0209052_1000910_pt1 | contig 10309 bp, 7 predicted proteins | sample WorMetHEROISLAND_2_FD_187409 | JGI IMG/M metagenome (GOLD analysis project Ga0209052, IMG submission 187409) | Marine gutless worms symbiont microbial communities from Max Planck institute for Marine Microbiology, Germany - Olavius sp. 4 HERON... | ecosystem: Host-associated > Annelida >...
GATTTTGGATATCTCTATCCGTTTCTGAGATATTCGCGATCAAAGTTTGAAGTGGTCTGAAATCGACCCTAATTTTGCACGTTTTTGGCCCCCATTTTTTTTGGGCGGGGGGAGGGCCCCAAAATTTTTGGGACCTAAATTATCAAATACAAGGAACCGTGACACCCCCTGTGGCAGACATGTGCCAACACTGCCACACCTGAATAGAACAAGCAGCCACTTAAACTCAACTTCGATCTCATAGCATGAACATTCTACGGAACGGTGCAACAGTTCTTAGTTTCTCTAAACGTGCTTTTTTATGCCTCATCTACAGTGTGGAACAGTCTTCCTCAAACTGTCATTTCTGACTTAACTGTATAACCACTGATATATTTAAAAATAAGCTTAAATCTGCTGTGTACGGCTGTGCGTTTCTGCACCTCGCCAATCACGTCACTCCAGCCATCGAAGTTGCATCGCGACATCGGCTACGTTCCGCCAACCGACACCGGCTCATTGTGCCTCGCTGTCGACTCAACACCTACGGTCGTCGGGCTTTTCCGGTTGCTGGTCCGACGGTCTGGAACTCACTAACTCAGAGATCCGGCGTGTGATGTCGACAGCTTCAAACAGTTCTTTAAAACAATCTTGTTCAGCTCTTACTATTGTGACTAGCGCATTAGAGGTTATGTTCAACGTTATGCACTCTATAATCCACGTTTTACTTACTTTTTACTTACTTACAGTGACACGTGACTTTCCCACACTTGCGATTCTTCATTGTTGCAGTGAATGACTTAACGTGTAAACCGTATCACGAATAAGCTGCGTATTAAATAGTAAACGAATGAAAATAAACCGAAAGTTAACTAGCGTCGTTTGTGTGTTGAACGTTCCACCAGTGTGTCTGCCGCGGAAGGATAGAAGGCTGAGTTGACCTTGCCGTTGTTTGTGTGTTGAACGTTGCAGCAGTATGACTGTGGTGTCTGTTCTGCTGTCGCATTGTCTGCAAGTCCTGTCTCTCCTGGAAGGATAGAAGGCTGAGTTGACCTTGTCGTGTTAAACATTGTAGCAATGTGTCTGTGGCGTCTGTTCTGCCGTCTCACTGTTTGCCCGGCTCGTCAGCAGCGCGTTGTATCAGTGTGCTCGACGACGCTGTCATCTGCGCATGTAGTGATGGACGTATTCACCGGTTAACATTCGCGGTAATCTCACGTTTCTCTTACGTTTCTCTTACGAGTCATTACCGACAGATTCTCTGGCACGTGACGATATTGTTCGAAATAGGTAGGGGTGTGGTGGATGAGTTATTTTGAAGTTTGGTTCGGTTTTGGTTAAATTTTCAGGCTTGCAGCGCAAGCAATTCGGCTTTTCCCTACATATTTCTCCATAGCGTGATCTGTCAAAGCTTTACCAAATTACTGGTTAAAATAAGCACAGTTTTCGGTTCGGAGTCGTCATGGGTTTGGTTTTGTTAAAATACCGCAGTTTTGGTTCAGAATTGGCCTGAATCTGTTTTGTTTTTGTCGTTTCTGCTAGGAACTACGTTAACTGGTGACAATAGTCAACTAGGCAACCACACTGTCTAAACGATTTACACATAATTTATATTATGAAGTTTGTATGAAATTTATTATATTGGCTTTTCACTTCAGATGTGTATGCCTGCACTTTATATGTTGACTGCAATTCTCGTGGATGGGCTGGTTTTGCAAATGCTACCGAAAACCAACTGAACGGAATCAAAAATTCTGGACGGTTTGGTTTGCTTTGGTTTTAAACCAGAAGCGAACTGATTTTCGGTTTTCTGCACACCCCGAGTGTGGTGGCTTGTAGCGTAATGGTTAAGACATCGGACTTGTGATCGAGTGGTTGTGGGTTCGGCTCTCGGTCAAGTCGCTATCAAACGGTTACTACAGGGATGTGTGACTGTATGTGGACAGGTAAACCATCTCGGTATATAACCAACCACCAAGGTCAACTCAGCCTTCCATCCTTCCGGGGTGGGTAGATCGAGTACCAGCCTGCTTGGCTCGGGTTAAGGCAGGGCATGTTCACCTGTGTCGGGTGGCAGGTAACACGGTGTGATCCAATGCGGCAGGTGACGCTCCGTTGCTCTGAGATAGGTTACCATTGAGAGCTGTAGACGACCATTTAACCGTTAACCATTATTTTTTGATGCAGACGTTTGGTGGAGCGGAGAGTGTTGAAGGTGACGGGAACTTCATGTGGTCCGACGGACCAGTGCTGTGCATGCTGGCTACTCACGCTGGTCCAGACCGAAGGATAACGCTCTACGCTGTCACTGCCGATAAACGTCTAGTCATTTCCAGTTATCCGGTACTGCATACAGATGTATTCAGAGGGAGACCTGGGGATGAAATAAACTGTATTGTAGGTGTGGTTACTCCAAATTCTTCTATTTTTAGGCGAAATCACTTCTTGCAGCGTAAGCAATTTCGCCTATTGCAACACATTTCTCTGTAGCGTGGTCTGTCATCTGTCTGTCAGTCGTCTGTTACACTCGTGCACCCTGCTCAAAACATTCAACGGATTTGCATGCCACTTGGAAGATACACTTGTGGGGTCCATTGACACATTGTGCTAGATGGAGTCACTGAGCCCCCAGGGGAAGGGGAGATTTGAGGGTTCAACCCGCAGTCGTAATCTTGCACCTGCCTACTTGTGATTCACCAGGGCGCAGCAACGATCAGCGATTCACCTCTCATGGAATGACTTCAAGCAATTGTTCCAATGATAAACAAGTGAAATTAACATATTGGTGGGCGGTGGCGTAATGTGGTTGTGTTTCTTTTATACCATATGTGTCTCAGTATGTCAGTATATACATTTCTCAGCTTTCATTATTTTGAAAAAAAATGCATACCGATCGGAATGGACATGGGCATTGGGAATAGTGGTGTTTGCAGAAAATGGAATGGGAATACGATGGTGTCATGGAATGGGGGGAATGTCAATGCCTTAATGGAAATGGGAGAAAGTAGGAATGGCAAAAGTCATTCTTGCACACTTCTGTGTATTGAAGTGTTGTCTGTTGTTGTATACTCGCATGTCACATTGCCATGTGGTATTGTGAAGAATGTGTAATGTGTGTGTGTGTGACATGTGTGTGTATATGTATATATTTAGTCTCCTGATGTGAAGCTGGTGTTCCCTGGCGTAGACTGTCCCAGCTACAACTGCATCACTAAAGCTGCACGTACAGTCTTCATTGGCCTGTCTGCCGGCCGCGTCGCCTGCTTTACCACTGCGGTCTGACATGCTCAGTGTAACCGTTGCTTTAGACAGCTTTTAATGCCGATAATATCTCATGATTGCCTGCGTGATTATAAGAATAGTATTAGAAATATGTTACACTTCGATGACATAGCATGAGATTAACTAAGTACTCTAAAGCCTGTTTATAGTGAACGAACTCAACTGAACTACCGTATTTTTATTGAAAATGCTTTGATCCCCATTTTATTTTCAGTTTTGCGCCTACAGCAGCCCCTGAGCAGCTATTAACCGCTACTGTAAGTCCTCGGGCCTCCTTAACTGTGATACTGTAATCTTGCTATCGCAAATGCATTACGTGGGTGAAAAATTGGAACAGAATAGAGGGAAGGGTTATGGGATTTTGACCACAAGCAAAGTCGACGTTACTTTTTAGGTCCCGAACCACTGTGCAAAATTTCATCAAAATTGCGCATGTAGGAGTGCACACAGACAGACAGACGCAAGTGATTTTGTAATCAGTCCAGTGCTATAATGCTATAACAGTGGGACAGATAATAAGTACGTATACACTGTGAGTCAAAAAAGTGTGGCACCAAACATTCATCTGTGTGTTTGCTGAATGTCGATCGATTTTCAAAATTCTGTTACCGGTACACTCTGCGGACAGTTTGTGATGAAAGTGCATCCACTATAAATCTCACCGCACCTCAAACACGTCGCTACACTACCTTGTAGTGACACATATCGAGTCGTTATTGACCTTCCACCAGCCACTAAAAACTCAGCTGTTCACCGAAACTTTTTTCTGACTATTCCCTGAGCTGGACTCCACCTAACTTCTCTCTAGTGGACCTAACAGTAGTTTGTATTACTTGGGCTACTTTAAAAACTCCGGATTGATTAATTGATGAAGTGCATGTTTGGATTTAGTCGATGAAGCGTAAGAAGCATGACGTGGTTGCTATGCGTGGTTGCTACGCCGTGCGTTGACGGCAGCACGAGCATGTGCTCGCAATCTGCTCTGTATTGCTATGGACATTGATGTCTGTGTCGCTACACTACCTTGTGAAACACAAAGTGTGCGTGTGTGTGTTCAGTCGATGAAGCGTAAGAAGCATGACGTGGTTGCTACGCGTGGTCGTGGTGACGTCCATCCGTTGACGGCAGCACGAGCGTGTGCTCGCAATCTGCTCTGTATTGATTGATGTCTGTGTCGCTACACTACCTTGTGAAACACAAAGTGCGTGTGTGTGTTCAGTCGATGAAGCGTAAGAAGCATGACGTGGTTGCTACGCGTGGTCGTGGTGACGTCCACCCGTTGACGGCAGCACGAACGTGTGCTCGCAATCTGCTCTGTATTGCTATGGACATTGATGTCTGTGTCGCTACACTACCTTGTGAAACACAAAGTGTGTGTGTGTGTGTGTGTTCAGTCCATGAAGCGTAAGAAGCATGACGTGGTTGCTACGCGTGGTCGTGGCGACGTCCTTGCGTTGACAGCGGCACGAGCGTGTGCTCGCAACCTGCTCTGTATTGCGACATCAGACTGCTCTGAGATTGATGTCTGTGATGCCACGACTGCTCAGCCGTACGGCACGCCACTCACTGGTCTGACCAGACCCGCAACCTATCTCCAGGTAACTACTTGCTGACTTGTTCTGTGAATTAACGCGTCATTTTCTATCTTCGCAACTTTAGAGTTGAAGTCAATACTATTATCCGGCGTCGTGAAGTGCCTTATCGGCTTTCCAGTGATCCTAAAATTGTCTACTTTGATTGACCCTGAGATGCCTTTTTATGTTAAAATCTGCTTTCATCGTCGGTTTGACTGGATTTTTCTGCCTTGCTTTTAGAGGCAACTATGTGAAAACAAGTGAAGGCACTCTTACACTGTAACGAATAAAAAACCCCCAAATAAAAAGCCAAATTCTTAAGAGTAGCATTATGATGAAATGAGGTGCGTGTAGCTGACGCCCTGTTTTCTAAGCGGTGGCTAAGCTTCTTGTTTATTGTTGTGGTTAAACGCTGTTTTACGTTTAGATGCAACTGTAATACTTTGTTAGCTGTAGTCATTTTGATCACTGATTTCTGTGTTGCTAGGGTTTGCTGCATTACTGTATCAGTAGCGATGGTGGCACTGAAGTCCATGTTCACAGCTTACAGGTAACATTTCATATTGCAGTTGATCAAAAGCAACTTACTACCAGTGTTAATCTATGGTGTTAATCTATGGTCTGGAAGTATGCCGTTTAAGAAAACCAGACCTCAAAGCGTTAGACTTTGTCGTCGACAGATCCTTTATGACATTGTTTCAGTCTAACAGTATCGAAATAATTAGGCTCCCACAATGGATGCTTAGGTTTGAGTTACCTAGCTTGCTAATTGAAAAACGCAGTAAGAAATTTCTTTTAGTTTGCTATAGTCGTTCAGTATTGTCACTTTCTTAATTTAATTGTTTTTTTTTATTTCTTGTGTAGGGTTGTGGGCATGTGTGATTACCTGTATTCGTGTATATTGTATATAGACTATCATTTTTGGTGAATAAAGGTGTATAAATACATAAATAATAGGGCTGCAGATTAATCGCTGTTAACGCTGCAATTAACGATTAAAACATTAATCGTGATTAATTTTTTTAATCGCGATTAAAAATTAATCGCAAAAAAAATTTACGGGCTTCGCTGTCGTCAAAGAATGTCCACAAACTCGTGTGTTTGAACAACTGGCTGAGACCTAAATAACTCTTGGATTACTTACTTACTTCACCTTCAGCTCATAGCTGACATGTAATTGAATATTTGCATTGTATTTTTGTATTATTCATGTAAGATGTAAGATGACATATGGCGTATTTTTGTGCATGTTGCATTTGTGCGATTAATCGCGATTACATTTTTTAATTGCACGATTAATCGTGATTAAAATTTTTAATCGATCTGCAGCCCTAATAAATAACTATACTACTCACACTAATGACTGGAGTAACTACACAGTGCCAATATAAACAGTGGACCCCAAAATAAATAGCTATAATTCAACAAAAACCCGTCAGTTTTATCTGAAATTTTACACATAATAAGTTCTGTGAATCAAGTCGAACAGAATAATGCATAAGTTTAGAAAAAACCTACGACAACATCAATTTTAATGGCATTTAAAATATACCGTCACTGAAAATATGACGTTTACAACACAGCAGCTTAGCAGTGCAGTTTTAATACCTGTTTCACGATCCTGTGCAGTGTGCACCGTTTTCTTGGAAATTCCAGTTCTGTGAGTGTCCGGTGCAGTTTTGACTTAATACCAGCTTCACAACTCAATCAACGTCCTGAGCGTGTATCGACCAGTTTTTATTCAGAAACTTTTTGATAAACTTCTTTGCTCCATAACCATTTTCTTGCCGCAGCAAAGCCTTAATTACAACTTTTAGCTTTTTCGACAAGAACCATATTTTTGTTATTGTTTGTTTTGTCAGATTGTTTGCACAGCAGTAGCAGGCACCCGCAAAGAGCTGTTTGTACCAGTATCTAGAAAATGACATCTCTTCGAAATTCGATTTCTTTACATGTGACATCGCACACAACGCCAGTGCATGTGTTAAGGCGGTGCGTTCTCTGGTCGTCACTGACTTGTCATGTGAAGCGGAGATTCCGGCTAAAGCAATGCGCTGTGCAGGGCTGTATTTGCCGCGGGGGGCTGAGGGAGTTCAACCCCTCTGAACAAAACTGTTGACCCCCGCAGGAAGTCCATAAAAGTGTGTAAGAAGGGGGGGCAACTCCAACCCCCCTGTAACCACATCCGCCCATATTCCCTGTGTTTAGCTGAACATGGATCAAATATCCAACTGTCATTGTCATTGCCGTAATTGTATTGCATTAACGTGATATTTTGTTTGCCTGTGTCATAAAAAACTACTGCTTTTTTATCTTTTTATGTTAAACATTTTTTATTGTACTGCTATTACTACTCTGTCATGTATGTTACTGTGATGCCTGTAAGTGCCTACATGGCCTTGGCATTTGTGTTTGGTTTTATCCAAATAAATTGATGATGATTCTCTAAATGTCCGAGTATGCATGTCTATGTGCATTTGTGGCTTGTTAATTTTAAAAATTCCAGTCCTCGTTCCTAGCACAGCATCGTGCAGGTGAGCTCAAGATTTTGACGACCCGCTTCTGGCGGTAGAAATTTGCCAGATGCAGCCGTGGTGTTGTGTGTGATGTCACAGACTTGTCAGATGCAGCCGTGGTGTTGTGTGTGATGTCACAGACTTGTCAGATGGAGCGCAGATTGACGTTCAGTGGCGGCGTGGTTGGTTTGGCTGCACGGCCGAAAGAGAAGCAGATTGTAGTCGCTGACGGCAACGGCGCGGTGTCCTGCATTGCTGTTAAGGTGTGTACACACCGCTCAGTGGCGTCCTGGCTATTCTCTCGTGTACTGGTAACACGTCGTAAGTATAGGTGCACCGATAATGCTTTGGCCAATAATCGGCCAATACCGATTATCGGCCGATAATCGGTGCACGTCTAGTCATAAGTGCATTTACTAGAAACCGGAAAAGCGCAGACTAGTGATGTTAGTGATGTTAACAAGTCAAAAATTGTAATCAAATTTTAGTCGATCGAAAAAATCAGTCGATTAATCGATTAATTAATCGTTAATTTCTGCAGCTTTAGAAATAATATCTCTTTTGTCCGTCCTGCTAAGAACATCATTAGACATAAAGCTCATGTATTGGTAGAAGGTTGTGAGTGCATTTACTAGAAATTGAGATAATCGAAAAAAAATAACTTCGTACTGTAAAACCGCATTTTGCCACAAAATTAAATATTTCAGTATTACAAAATTAATAGTGTATTACTCTGGTCATAGTTAGTCGTGTTAAATAATTGTCTATTAAATAAAACGTTTAAAACGCTATTGTCTCTGCCTCTGCGAACAGCGTTGATAACTCTCGGCGTGCAAGAAGGTCGTATGTGCGAGTTACGACCTTTTACCACGGTAGTGTGCGCGTATGACAACGATGCAAAGCCAGAATGCGCATGAATTTATTGAACACATTCAAAAGTTGGCAATAAGAAAAGTCACCCTTTCCAGCGGATTGCAGAAACTGAATAAAAATGGCTTTAAAACGATAATTGTTATTATGAAAGTTTGCAGTTCCGACGTACTTCCACATCAACAAGCGAAGAAGTGTTAGCAGTAAGAAGGTCGTAACTAAACAGTGAACTGCGGATACGACGTTCTTCCATGCCATGGCTGCCGGAAAGCGCCAAAAAACAAGAAATCGTAACAGTTTACACCAATTTTAACTCTAAAAATGGCAATGAAAATCAAAATTTTTTTTACATCAAAATGTAGCATTTGTGACCAGCTACGAGCCTATACACTTAACTCAAAAACCTGCACTAAGCCTACGAGCTTTTACCAATACATGAGCGAATTGTCCCCCCTAATTTGAGCTTGTTGGAAAATGTTATTCTTGTCAGAAAATGTTCTTCCAGAAATACAAAATTATCGAAAATCCGCCATTTGATGAGAATTTAGGGGCAGAATTGACCTTTTGAACACTCACAGTCTCCTTTGAGCACCGACAGTCTCCTCTGTCGTAAATTAATTAGCGATCTGTCGGAAAATTGCAACTTTCTGCCCCATCCTGTACTTTTTTTACGTGCGACAGCAGTACCAGCAGGTACTGCTAAGCGCGTATAAGCTATAAGTCCGTCCATCCGTCCTTGATGACCCGGTACCGATTCAAGCTCAGGTGAGATAGAAACTCCGGGTTTTCACCACATGATAGCCTAGAGTATCTAGTTTCTTGGGAGCAAATTTGGTGCCGCCGGGTGAGGAGGTTTTCCTCGAACGATGGTATCAAAGAGGGGTACGGCCCTAAGAAATCTTTATTTTACCACTATTAGTTCGTCTAGCAAGAGAACGGTTGCAGATAGACACAGACTTGCTGCCTATCATAGCAAGCACTGCTGACGTGCTTTCCTCAGATACCAACACTGATGACCTTGAACGACCTTGCACGACCTTCAGCGACCATAAATAAGAGTTTTTAGTGCATTTTTTTTGCAATTTGAGGCTGCCGCACACATTTCAAGTCTGAACTGCGCCGAAATGACTGGAGATAGACTGATAGACCAAGACAACCTGTGTATGAAATTTTCAGCATTAAACATAGATTTTAACAGTGTAAGTTTTGACCCCCTAGGTTCAAAGAGTCCTCCATACAACTGCATCAAGTTCGGGTACCCCCTTCAAAACACGCGATTTATGCTACTGTCGACCCATCTAGCAAGGGAACAGTTGCAGATAGACACAGCACTGCTGACGACCTTTCCGGGGGTACCAACGTCGATGCCTTTGAACGACCTTGAACCCCCAAAATAGGGTTTTTAGTGAATTTTGTTTGCAATTTTGGGCTTCAACACGCATTTGAAGAGTGAACTGCGCCGAAATTAATGGAGATAGACCAAGACAAACTGCGTATGAAATTAAACTGATGTTGCCGTACGTCTCATGAGTATTAGCTCAGATTTCTTGTTAACAACCAATATTGGTCTCTTCCAGCAACATCAGCCTTAAATTTTCAACATTTGCGTCACGTGACATCGTCTGTCACATGACAGTTTGACCAGCAATTTATGTTTTCTGATAGGTTGTCAGTTATAACCATACATGTATATTGCACAGTTACGGAGATATGGAACCTCAAATATTTTGGGGTCACGTTCCTGACCTTTTGTGGTCACGTGATGTCATTGGTCACGTGACCATTGGACTTGCAATATGTCGTTTCCTGTAGGTGGTTAATTATAACCATACGTCTATTTTGCACGGTTATAGAGATATAACGCTTCAAAGATTTTGGGGGCACGACTTTGACCTGTTGGGGTCACGTGACGTCAGCGGTTACATGACCATTGGATCGCAACATATGGTTTCCTATAATTGATCCATTGAAACCACCTCTCTATCTCGCATAGTTGCTCAGATATTGCATGTCAAACGTTTGGCCACGCCTAATTACCATTGAAAATGCACTGATCACCATTTTTTTGGGGGGGGGGGGTCGTGGGGG
>Ga0209052_1000911_pt1 | contig 10306 bp, 7 predicted proteins | sample WorMetHEROISLAND_2_FD_187409 | JGI IMG/M metagenome (GOLD analysis project Ga0209052, IMG submission 187409) | Marine gutless worms symbiont microbial communities from Max Planck institute for Marine Microbiology, Germany - Olavius sp. 4 HERON... | ecosystem: Host-associated > Annelida >...
GACAATAACACTGTATTCCTAAGTGCACGTTTCACAGAAAACAGTTTTGGCTTCAGCTTGACTCTGATTTACTGAATAAGCCTGATTGATATAAATACGTGACAGTGCCATGGCATCATTCATAGACCCTCTCTGTCTACCGCGAATATTGTCTACCTAATAATGTGTCCACCTGATCTACCTCTAGCAATTTTTGCATGCTGACAGCAAGATCGCCGATTTACCGCTAGAATTATCGATATATAAAACTGTTACCTAAAATCGCCTAAAATCGCCAAACTTAAAACACGACTCGTTCAATTATAGATGGCGTCTCTCTCATTTTTGCCGGTCACTTAAAGATAAGTGGGCAATTCCTACAGGTTTCTCCGTAGCGTGGTCTGTCTATCTGTCGTCTGTCTGTCTGTCACATTCGTACGCCCTGCTTAGGCTATAGATGTCATCCAGAATGAGTCTTTTAGTGTCTAATGACACGTGTTAGATGGGGTCCCTGGCCCCCAGGGGAAGGGGAGATTTGGGGGTAAACCCTCCAGCCAAAACATGCAATTGCATATCCTATCTTGCTCCTGGCGAATACAAACAAAAAGTTTGGGAGACTTGCCATTGCGATTCCGTCATTTGCCAAATTACTTTGGTTGTATAGTTAACCTGGTTGTAGCACTGTTGGTTGACGGCGTGTCCGCGGCAGTTGAATTCGTCGTAGTAGCAGCATTGGTCATCAGTGTACAGACCGCCGATGTTGGAGCACGTGCTGTTAGTGTACGTCGACGATCGATGCCGGAAGCAGGTGCACTGCTGAAGGTGGTACCCGGCGTCACACGACTGCGGCACGTGGTAGTAGCAGCGACCTCTCGAGTAGTAGCCACCGTGTAGCGCGTCGCACGTCGATGAGTTTTGCGTCAACGTGTAGTTGGCAAAACATTCGCCGTCGATGAAATACTTGCATTTCGTTGACGTGAAGTAACAACTGCATCGTGACACACCACACAGCCACGCCGCAACATGGCCAATGTATGATGGTCCGGTGCTGGCATATTATGCGGCCCTCCGCCTAGAGCTCAATAACCCTAGAGTGTAGACCTGGAGTTGACACTAACGCTAACTCTAACCCTAACTTTTTGAACCGAAAATAGGCACACCGATTACTAGGAAACGTTCACACCATTTTTTGGTTTTTGCGCTTCTTTTTTTGTTTTCAGGTTATAAGCCCGTGCGGGAGAGAGAGAGTGTGTGTGTGTGCCTATACAGTGCCTATACATCTGTCTAAAACAGAATTGCATGTAAGTTTTAATCTAATTACGCGCGACAGCTGTACCGGCAGGTACTGCTGAGAGCGCGTATCAGCTATGGCGATTCTGTCTGTCTGTCTGTCTGTCTGTCCGTCTGGGGTGTCACGACCCGGTACCGAATCAAGCCCAGGTGAGATAGAGACTCCGGGTTTTCACCATATGGTAGCCTAAGGTCTCCAGTTTCTAACGAGGTAATTTGGTGCCGCTGGGTGAGGAGATTCCTCTCGAACGAGAGCATCAAAGCGGAGTACCCCCCTGAGAAATCGTCATTTTACCACTATTGGCTCGCTTAGCGTGAGAACGGTTGCAGATAGACACAGACTTGCCGTGTATTATAACAAGCAGTCCTGACGAGCTTTCCAGTGGTACCAACATCGATGACCTTGAACGACCTTGAACCCCCAAAATAGGGGTTTATAGTGAATTTTTCACGATTTCAGGCTGCAATGCACATTATAACAGTGAATTGCGCCGAAATGTTTCAAGATGGACCAGGACAACCTGCGTATGCAATGTTGGCATTAAACGTAGATTTCAACGGTGCAAGGCTTGAATCCCTAAGGTGAAGGAGTCCTACGTACGCGTGCATCAAATTTGGGTACCCACTTAGGTGCGCGATTTCTGCAACTGTCGACTAATCTAGCACGAGAATGGTTGCAGATAGACACAGACTTGCCGCATATCATTACTAGCATTGCTGACGAGCTTTCCGGAAGTACCAACATCAATGACCTTGAACGATTTTGAACCCCCAAAATAGGGGTTTTTAGTTAATTTTTCTCGATTTCGGGCTGCAGTACACATTATAACACTGAATTGCGCTGAAAACATTCAAGATAGGCCACTACCTGACCTGTAAGGTCACTGTAACCTGTAAACCTGTAAGGTTCGACTCCCTAGGTTCAACGAGTCCTCCGTACGAGGGCGTCAAATTTGGGTACCCCCTTAAACGCGCGGTTTCTGCCACTGTGCACTAATCTAGCACGAGAACGGTTGCAGATAGACACGGACTTGCTGCATATCGTAACATGCACTGCTGACGAGCTTTCCGGGGGTACCAACATCAATGACCTTGAACGACCTTGAACCCCCAAAATTGGGGGTTTTAGTGAATTTTTGTGCGATTTTAGGCTGCAATACACATTTTAAGAGTGAATTGCGCCGAAATCGTTCAAGATAGCCCAGGGCAACCTGCATATAAAATATTCGGCATTAAACGTTGACTTCAACCGTGTAGGTTCGACCCCCTAGGTTTAACGAGTCCTCCGTACGAGTGCATCAAATTTGGGTATCCCTTCAAAACGCGCAATTTCTGGAAATTACACTGTTGCTGTCGCGCGTCTCATGAGCATTAGCTCAGATTTCTTGTTTTAGTTTAGTTTTGGTTTCAGCTTTACTGATTTTAATGTTGTGTCATCGCTAACACTTACCAGCGTGACGTTGGCTCATGAAGTCCGCCGTACAGAAGGCAGGTGTCGCACGAGAACGTGTCACATAGGACGCTGCGATGGCACTGCCCTGCGACGTCATGGTACGGACAGCGGTACTCGTCGTAGTGGCAGGTGTGATCAGCGGACACGTATGCCCCGTTGATGTTCGTGCACGTGTCCACAACATCGTCGTCGACCGGTACAAGTGACATTCGTTGTTCACAGCGTACCTGACGTCAAAACACAACCACCCAAGTCATCTCAGCCTGGCCGTCCCTCAGGGGTGGGTAAGTTAAGAGGTTTTGTATTAGTTTTGCCAATTTTACGTTGTGCCTGGCTTGGGTTAAGACGGAACGCGTTCATCGGTGTCGAGTGGTAAGTCAAACTGTCTGATTGTACATTCTAACTGTCAGATTGGTTCCCATGAACACGCTTTTAACTTTAAAGCAGATGCCCCACTAGGAATGCTTGCACGTCGTCGACTTTCAGGCTTGCGTATTGACGTGATAACAAATGGCAGTGGCACGAGTTGACACTAGCAGCTTATACAGGCGAATTCGCGGCCCAAGTGCGTTGACTTAGTCTAAAGGTACAAAGACAAATAATAGCTGAGAGATCAGCGGCCTCAAACCTCCGCCGACAACGGTGCTGCCGCCTGGCGAACACAACGGAGTGTCAGTTTACGCTGTCTCCTGACGGCAACGGATCCCTTATAATCTAGAACTATGAACGAATCTGGATCGCCACGAAAATCTAAATGCTCCCTTCTTGGGCCATGCTCAACCCCTCCAGAAAAAAATTAATCAGAATCCGTTCATAACTGTTTAAGTTACTTATTTCGGATACAGCGGCAGACTCGAAAACATAATTACTGGTAGTTCTTCTTTGGCGGAGATAATTACAGTATACAGCCATTAAGCACAAAACAGTGACACGTCTTACGCTGCACAGTTGAACGTGTCAAACAGACAGTGGTGCTGGTCCGTCCGTTGGCCGTGGCCGCTAGAATCAGATCGGTAATATCTGCCGCCCTCCGCGTATCCATACACGCCGCCAATGTTCGCGCACGTTGAACGACTGTACATATAGGCTATGCCTCGTTTATTCACCAAGAACGGTAGCAGCAGTTACAACACACATACACCACCACGCAGACGCACACACTATACAATCAAAAGAAATAAATACATGAAGAAAATGGTAATAATGAATGCTTATAACAAGCTATTGGCCAATATATTGTGGTTTTTCTGCAGCATTGTTTGCTACGTTTTCCAATTAGTGAGCTGCAAATGACTCAAAATTGAACATTCATTGTAAGAGCTTAATTATTTTCATAGTGGTTTAATTTTACGAAGAATCTGTGACCCACAACAAAAGTTAACGCTTTAAAGTGTGATTTTCTTAAACGGCATACATCCAAACCATAAAATGTAACATTGGCAGACGTTTGCTTTTGATCAGCTGCAATATGACATTTTCAGATAATTCAGATAACCAATGCTGCCAAAAATAGTATTCACATAATCACAAAAAAATCACTTAACTACCGGCGAACTCAACCTGTATGTTGCCGAACGATTCATGTAGCAAGCGATTCGATCGACAATGAACCCCGCGGAACAGTTGAAGGTGTTGTAGTAGCAAGTTCCACGTGATGTGTTCGTGTTGGAAGAATGATCCTCGTAGTAATGTCCGCCGATATGACGGCAGGTGGAGGGCGAATAGCGAGCGTCCGAGCGCCGGTAGCACTGTGCGTTGATAGAGTGATGATTGGCTGGACAGTAGCTCGAGTTGTAATAGCATCTGCCGGCAACGTGATAGCCGCCAAAGTTCTCGCACGATCCCACCGTGTAGATGCCTGATCTATACGATAATGCAGTAAATGACAAAACAAGATGATATTATTATTATCATCATCATCATCATCATCACAGATGGGTTTAACGTGGCAAAATCGTTTTGACTGACACTTTTAATGGTGATTGTAAGTAACAGAGGAGGTGCATTTTGGATCTTTAATTTTTCTGGATTGTTTTGGAGTGATCAGCACGACGATAGCGGAAAGGCAAGGCATGTCAGCGTGCAGTTCATTTTTAAACAGGGTTTTTTTTGCGTTCTTCGTCAACATATTTCGACAACTGCGATAATAAAATTGTCATTATTGCATGAAGTTGTCAATAAGTGACGTTATTGGCGATAATGGCCTAGACCGTTTTGGGCAGTTTTTGTAAATAAAAGGTCTATAATATTAATAACAAATATACAATATCGTGTAATTCTTTTGCTATGTATGTAACAAATTTGTATAAATCAGTCAAATAACGCTTTACTTGCGAGTGAACGTTCATTCTGACGTTACGAGCTAACGGCGCTATACAAATCTATTATTATAAGGGCCTATTCATTTAAGTCAAACTGTAGTAATTATAGAGTATCAAATCATCAAATGACAAAGTCAAATCGCAAAATTAGGGTAGAAATGCAGTTACATTTACGCCATTATTACCCGGAAGTTTTCATTATTTCAATTTATTTGTGGTCAAACCAGCATGGCAAACAGACCTGTGTGCGTAGCAGCGACAGTTGACCAAATGTCCCGGCGAACAGAGCCCGGACATGAAATAACAGGCGCCTTGGTCGTAGTAAGCTTCTCCGGGCACTGCGCGACATTCAGCCGGCGTCGACGCCGCAGATCGACTGTCATAGCATTGCCCGTTACTGGCAACGAACAACAGCGGCTCCGAACAATTGGCGGAGTCACTGTAGTAGCAAACGTCTTGCGAGAAGACGCCGGACAGAAGTCGGCACGAACTGCAGTCATAAGACAGGGACCGGTACGAGTAACACATTCCGGCAACAACGTGCGAACAGTAATAGTAGGAGACGTAGCAAAACCTGCGGGATCCAGCGACAGTGTAGTATCCGTTACCGGCAGCGCACTGCTCTGATGACCAGCTGTCGTAAACCCCGTCGTAGCACTGTCCATTCAGCGCATACCGGCAAGCAGAGAACGAATTGTAGAAGCAGCCGCGCCGCGTGTCCTCCTCGTGTTCCGAGTAATAGCCGCCGATTGAGGCGCACGTGCCCTTGTTGTACGACGACGAGAAGCGCAGGTAGCATCGATCATTCGCCCAGCGACTGCAGTTGATTTGGTTGTAATAGCACACGCGAACGTATCGTCCGTAGTCGTCCACGTCTCGCGTGGCATATCATCCGATGTTAGAACAGGTTTCCCGCGAGAAATCGGTGTTCCGGTACCTGTAGCACTGGTTGTTCCTGCTCCAGTACGGACATCTGCTGTGCGACTGGTAGAAACATTCTCCAGTTGCGTGGTCGTAGAATCCGCCGATGCGCAAGCAGGTGACAGCCGTTTTCTGGCCGGACCGATACTGAAAGCACGTGCAGTTTCTGTAGTGCCAGTTCCGCTGGCACGTCGACTCGTCGTAGTAGCAGTAACCGCTGCGCATCAGGCCACCCACGGCCGAGCACACGTCGTCGCTGTGCGTCGCCATGCGCCTCGAATAACACTGCTCGCCAACGACGAATGCGCTGCAGTTGTTCTCATAGTAATAACATGCTCCGTGTTCGTGATGACCTCCGATGTTTCGGCACGTGTCGCAGGTTAAATTCGCAGAACGACGGGCGTGGCACTGGCCGTCGTTTGTCGCATACTTAGGACAGTGTAACGTGACGTAGTAGCAGACGCGTTCAGAGTAAATTTCGCCGATAAGTTCGCACGTTTCTCCGCTGAACGAGACATTGCTGCCGACTATGCACCTTCAAATCAAATAAAATCAAATCCAATCAATTGCGACTGTTTACTGACAAGTATGTCAAACGGACACAAAGGCAGCCAGAGACTACTGCACTGAAAAGTGTCCTAGCAAATGCAGTCGTAGGCCTACAACGATTAGAAACAACAAAATTCAAACAAATCGAGTGTCCGCAGACGTTATGTAGAGGTAGCAACGCTTTTGAGATTGGGCAACATAAGATAGCAATGCATCCCAAACGTTTACGGTACCAATGGAACTAGAACATATGTCGCCTCAGTGTACTGGGGGGGAGCGTCCACTTAGCTATACCCTGCAATGCGTAGTCCTGACCCTGTCCCTGACCTTTCACCTTTTCAGATGGAAATTGGCACATCGGCTACTTCTGCCATGAAGAATGTTCACACCAATTTTGGTTTCTCTATACGCCTTTTTGTGTTCGACATAGGAGCCGGACCCGGCACGGAACTGACGGACAGACAGCCAGACGGACGGACGGACGAGACGTGTATTGCGTGTATTGTACGCACAACAATTACCACACCGATTAGAACAACAATGCGTCATTTTAGCTTAACATCATTGTCTGTAGTGCACAAGCGACCAAAAAGTGTTAACAGGTACCAAAGTAATTTGGCAAAAGGTGGAATCGCTGTGGCATGTCCACCCAACTCGTTTGTATTCGCCAGGTGGCAGCATAGGACTGACGGTTTAGCTGCAATTTGCAATATTGTATGTTTTGGCTGGGGATTCGAACCCGAAATCTCCCCTTACCGTGGGTGATCCCTCTGGTGTCCAGGGACTCCGTCTAACGCAAGTAACACAAGTGTACCTGTCAAACGGCATCAAAATCCGTCGAACGATTTAAGCAGCGTGCACGAATGTGAAAGACGACAGACAGACAGACAGACAGACCACGCTACGGAGAAACGTGCAAAAATAGGCAGAATCACTTGCGCTGCAATAGCGATTCCGCCTAAAGCGTAAATACCTTCCTTGCAGCTTCGGCATCTCAGTGCAGTGGTAGTAACAGGTGTTGTTGCTGTCGTCGAAGTAGCTGCCTGGAATGGCTCTGCAGACCGTCTGTGATTCGTTGCTTGCACGCGAGTAGCACTGGCCGTTGATGCTGTGCTGCGGACACTCGAAGCTGGTGTAGTAACAGTGATAGTGGCCGGTGGTTTCTGCCGCATAATATCCGCCAATAGTCCTACAAGTTCTGTTACTGTACGACGCCGTTTTGTAGCGGTAACAGTGACCGTTGGCGGCGAAGTAGCTACACCTATTGATGTAACAGTAACCGTGGACGTAATAGCCGTCTACGCTTTGACAGTCGTTGGGCGTGTAATTCGTCGAGCGGTGGTCGTAACATCGGTCGTTGATAGCGTACTTGGTGTTCGGACACTCAAACATTATAGTCTTTGCTTCTTGTGTCTGGGATAGCTATATAATCTAAGCAGCCATGGCTGTCGTATTTGGAACGAGCAGTAAAGGAAAACGTGTGACCAATCGAAATTTGAATACGTCAAGGAGTGTGATAATCGTTGCGGAACAACATCATGGCGTTGCCAGATGAACTGTGAACCTTTAAATTACACTTCATCTGGCAACGCCATAATGTTGTAGAACGAGCAACGAATCGCACAGCAAGTTGCACGACTTGTTTTACAAGTCCACAATAAATCCAAATAATGGAGTTTGCGCCTTAGCAAACAACTCACATCCATACAGCATACCGGTATGTAACTTCACGCAGTGAGCTGTCGATGTTGCGATCGGGCGCAGATTCAAACTATTTTCGACCGTGTTCCAGAACATGATCAGAATTTCTAGTAATTTTTGTTGTACACATTTTATTTCGGAAAGTTAAAAATGCAGTACATCTATAGGAACACAGTGAGAACTTTGCGGCCGTCACCCTAATTTTCTCCTCTTTTTGAGTATCAGAATGTGTTTCCATTGATTGACTGAGTGAATGATGACTCGGCGACTTACTTACTAAAACGACTTACTAAAGCGATGAGCACTAAGGCCAGGAACAAGGCAACAGCGAAAGCGGCGGCGACGCCGAGGAGTGAAGTAACGTATGAAGCTTTAGCCAGATCTCGCGCCTTTCTGCTGGCCTGTAGTCCACCGACAGCAAGCTTATGTCGCGCCAGCACTACACACAAAACACGAACACACTCGACAATTAAGCTCAAAGTGCACTTATTTACATTTCTCGTGGATTTGTTGTTAAACGTGCTGTACAAGAAAATGTACAAATGCACAACAAGTTGCAGATCAAATCCAGACAAAAAAAATCGAAAGCCTATAACGAAATATCAAGCACATCTTAACGTGTCAAGATGTTGTACAGCTTGTTCTATGCGACTTGTTGTGCAGCAATTCCACAACAAACCGAAGTATAGTGGAGCGTGGACTTAATTACGAGAAATAAGTCGTACTTTATACGGAGTTAAGGTCGATATGTCCGATTGAAGCGGTGGTATGTTTGCATGCTGCACAGCGGGTTCAATAATCCAGTTGTTTGCTGGCACGGCAGTGGATGGCCGCATCAGAATGCGCTGCGAATTCACATTGTGGGGCGATATGAATCAGATACAGGATCCATGTCGCCGATGCGTGTTCAACTTTTTGGATACAGGCGACATGTAGAACGTTCTGCCTACACTGGGGTGACATGTAGAATTCTACATGTAGACAGCGTGGACCGGCTATTAGCTCATACACCACCCAGCTGCCATCCGTCACCAGGATGTTGTAAAGCGCTTCTGCATGTCGGGAGGGTTCGCTGTAGCTAAGCTAAAGCTATAGCTAATTCTAACCCTATGCCTAACCCTAACCCTACATCCAAAATATTACACATCAGCTTAATCACACAGTCACACTGTCATACACACTGGGGATTTGTTGTCTTATTTCGCTTAGTTTTTACGCGCCACAGCTGTACCGGCATAGCGTCGCGTTCGTTCTATCGCTATCAACTTATCAAGCAACGTTTTAAAACGCTGAAGCACTCTATTAAAAATAAAAAAATAAATAAAAGTAACAACTCAGTCACGCATATTTTACCGCGCATTATGTTGAGTTGAGGTAAAATGTTTTAATACTAACACCCGCCCGTATTTAAATCCTGACGTAAGGCTGCAGAATATATAAAATCATGCTGTCCGTCAGTGTTGCCGTTTTGTGGATTTTGTCAACAAATCTGTTTATTTTTAAACGGTCCGTGGATTTTTTTGTTGATTGCTTTTTGTGAACAATTTTTGTTGATAAATCTGTTGATTTTTCGGGGCTTGTTTGCTATTTTAGGCTGCGACGCACACTTAGAGTGAATTTTCGCTGAAATATCCTGGAGATATACGGTCATATACCAAGACAACCTGCGTACGAAATTAAATTAAACTGATGCTGTGGCGCGTCTCATGAGCATTAGCTCAGATTTCTTGTAATTTAAGTGAATTATTTTATCCCCTGCCCGCCATAGCTTGTAGAACGTAGCTATACCAGACCGCCCCCTTTTTCTGGTCACGAGTCACGAGGTTTGTAAACAGTGTTATATATAATATATCAGCTACCCGGAGCCAACGTGATGTGGCCGGGGAGACATAGTGTTTCCGTTGGAGTGTGTGTGTCCCGGATATTGTTGGCGTTATATGTTTAGCATTACTGATGTCCCTGAGCGTGTGATGAAGTTCAAGCTGGCGGCGATGGTCCATCGGTGCCTTCAAAACAAGGCACCGAAGTACCTGGTCGACTACTGCATCCCAGTCTCGGATGTCGCCAGTCGACAGCATCTGAGATCTGCCAG
>Ga0209052_1000912_pt1 | contig 10306 bp, 9 predicted proteins | sample WorMetHEROISLAND_2_FD_187409 | JGI IMG/M metagenome (GOLD analysis project Ga0209052, IMG submission 187409) | Marine gutless worms symbiont microbial communities from Max Planck institute for Marine Microbiology, Germany - Olavius sp. 4 HERON... | ecosystem: Host-associated > Annelida >...
GTTGCTGTTGTGTAACATAGTTAGTTCTAAGATGAGTATTATTGATTTATTGATCAATATAATAAACCCTGAAACGGAAATAAAAACTGAAACTGAAACTGAAATAAAAATGATTTGAAAACTGAAAACTGAAACTGAAACGGAAAAGTATTTCAAAACTGAAATACAATAGAAACGAAAAAGAACCTGTAACTCATAAAACGCTAACTGAAACTAAATTGATTTTTGAAACGGAAATATCACTGCACGGAACCCCCACGTATATCTGCATGAGTCTTATACCACCTGAAGCTGTAGAGTCATTGGGCTACATTTTTTGCCTCCACGCTACGGGTCTATCTTATTTCAATTTTCGCGATGAGCTCCGAAATACGCATCGCTTGTGCAGTAGAGTGCGGTACAAGCGTTCAAGGTCATCCAAGGTCGTTGATTTCGGTTGTGTCTCTGTGTGTGGATTGCTGACACTGTTTAGACTCAAAGCACAACTGATACGAAGAACGCAAGATCTGTGCGTTGAAGCTGAAGATATGATTGAGACAAAATACGACAGTACGTACTCTCGCATAGTTGTAATAAACGTCACGAAAAAAAATATTTAATAAAACGTAAAAAATGCGTTATATGCCAAATAAAAGTTAAAAAAAAACGTAAACGTGAATAAAAACGTTACCCTTTTTACATGTTTTGATTTATTGACATTAACTAAAATTACTAAATGCTAGTGAAGTAGTAATAGGCTGTGATGGCATTGTTTTTAGTATTTTTTTTCTTTACTTGGTGTAAACAGTGTATCTATTATGTTATGTATTATGCTCCATTGCATTGCAATGGAATACGTCGTGAGTTTTTGTACTGTCATTTGATTGTATAATATAATAATAATTTTCTTTCCCCCCATTTTTTCTTCATTTCTTCATTACAACGTCACCCCGTTTTTTTTTGTTTTATTAGCATGTATTTTATAATCTGTATTGTATTTTGTGGTGTATTTGTCCCTGAAATTTGTATATTGTATTGCACATTTTTTGGACTTTATATATATATAGAATCGCATGTGTTATCCAGTTGCGTAATTTCGCTACTGAAAAAAATAAAACTTACTTACTTACTTACTTACATACTAACCCTATTACGACGCTATTGTGGGCTATTTGACGTGGGCATTATCTAGCAATGCTCATTATTCCAATAACGTAAAACCATATGAAAGTCTCAGAACCCATTAAGTTGAGCCATTAAAAACCTAAGTTTAACCTCCAAAAACTCAAACCCCAATAAGCCCACGGGATTGGGCTTTAAAACCCCGGGTTTTTCAACCATGCCACAACGCCGGTGTTACGCGTGGTTTCCATCCAGCGCAACGCACGCAACGTACGCAACGCAACGAACGCAACGACCGCTTCTATCCTTGCGTTTTGGCCGTTGCGTTTGTTGCGTGTTTTTCTTGCGTTCGTTGCGTGCGTTGCGCTGGATGGAAACCACGTTGTCACGCTATGTGCAGTGGAATGCAGTCTGTCGGCTGGATCTACGTGCTACATTGAAGAGTTCGCACAAGCAGTCGACATGCCTCCCGTCCACGTAACTATTTCATTTTATTATCATCAACTCCGCGGAGGTCATTTTTTGCCTGTATTTGCTTGTGTGCTTTTTTGTGTGTTTACAGGCGACAGCCAGGATTTTTCTAAAGGGGAGAGGAACAACACAGGGGGCAGGTCTAGGGGCACAGCAGCGGTGGGTGTCTGGGGTGAATGCTATAAACTACAGGGCCGTAGGAACGGGTCCGGCAGACCCGGCGGCTGCCGGACCAACAATTTGACAAGCAAGAATTTTTGTTCACATTATATCAATTATCGAGAACGTGAGTTGATTCCAGTAGAATTTATGCCATCAGACATCAGATTTTAATGCTAAAATGCACCAAATTCGATTTCCGCTGGGGCTCCGCTCCAGACCCTCTAGCCGGATTTAAGGCGCCTACTTCTAAAGAGAGGGAGGCGAAAATGTAGGGAAGGGGAAGGATGGAAAGTGGAGGGAAAGAATGAGGGCCCTACTACTACGAAAGAAAAAAGAAGGAAGTAGATAGGAGGGAGGGAGGGGGAAGATTAAGGGATTTGCCGGACCAATGTCAAACTGCTTCCTACGCCCCTGAACTAGCGCGTATTGTGTGCGCTCAGCCATAGTCCGGCTGAGGTGTGAACTACGGAGACTTTGTATATGAGAAGCAGCAACAATGGTAAAAGAATTAAGTTAAGTTTCATCGATTTGATATCCAGAATCAACGAATAAATGATTCGAGTGACACCAATATTGAACGATTAATGTGTGGCGGGTCTTGTTGGCTTAGTACCAGCTCATCTACAACGATCATATTTCTTTAGTTCATGCGATAAATAAATAAAAAAAATATTTATAGCTCCATGAGTTCACGCGAGCTTAGCTTGCCGGTGCTGTGCTTCGGTCGGTGCAATTTTAGAAAATTTATACATCACAATGCGACACGTTTAAGGTGTGGTGAAATCTTTAACATTTTCATCGCAAATTGTCCACAAAGTCTGACAGTAAAAAAACTTAAAAAGTCGGTCAGTATATAGCAAAGATGTGGACAACAGTCCGGTGGCATTCTGTTCTTAGGCGCAATCGCATTTTCCAGCGCAAGCGATTTCGCCTATTGCGACACATTTATTTGTAGGTCTGTCTGTCTGTCTGTCGTCTGTCACATTCATGCACCCTGCTTAAACGGTTCGACGGATTTACATGCCATTTAGCAGGTACACTTGTGGGGTCAAGTGACACATTTTGTTAGACGGGGGTTCCTGATCACCCCGGGAAAGGTGAGATTTGAGAGTTGAATTCCCCGGCGTAAACTTGCAATTATTGTCTACTTATGATTCACCAGAGGGCAGCACCAATCAGCGATTTCGCCTCTTATCTTATGACGTTCATCGCTTGTTTGAGTCACGGTGTAGTTTTGATGTAAACAGCATATCGTCGGCCATTGGTATCCGTTGTATTCGGCGATAGACCAGACGCACAGCATTGTCACGTCGTTCGACATCCAGCAGGCGTCACCGACGAGCTTTCAAGTTACTTCCCACTACGGGTAGGCGACCTACGTCCTGTTTCACACCGAAGTATATGAGCGAGATCTGTGAACCTTCAAGACTCCAATTTTATGTACAAGTTTCACCACGGTCTAGAGTGTATTATGCGAGTGCAACGAGGCATAATACACTCTAGACCGTGATGAAACGTGCTTATTTCATGACTGATCGGCATCGTGTTTTGCGTGAGACGTGCGTGTTATAAACAGATGCGAGACGGGTTTCAGTCCTCATGCTTGACTGGAGAGAGATTATGGGCGGTTATAACACTGCAGACACTGTGGTGAGAGGTCGGAGGACAAAGTAAGTTATGGAATAAGGAAAGTTTTGTTACAAAATCTCATTTTACGCCTAATCATAAGTCGCTTTTCAGTCGCCGTGGTCAGATGCGTTATGCGTGTATGTCGTCCGTCCGTCTGTTTATCCGTTCGTTCTTTGCTTGACAATCTTTGGAACTTAGAAGTCTATTGAATATTAAGGTCATAGGTCAAACAGCACATAGATTTTTTGTCTGTGGGTAAAGCGCAAGGCAATCAGGAGTGAGGAGCCGTGCAACAAAAGTATTCGCTTGGTGGCACTAACGGCGGTTGTGTTCCTGTAACGTAAAGTTGGCCTGGATTCACGTACTGTCGCACAGGCATGGCCCGCCGGCAGTACTTAGCCGCGAGCAAAGCTTAACGATCTTGTTTCACGATATTTCCGATGTGCGGACAGATCACAAAGTTCTAACTGTCCAGTATAAGTAAGTAAGAAAGTAAGTAAGTAACACGTACATTTGTACAGCGCATATCCTTTTTACCGTATTGGTCGTGTATTTTTTTATTTAATTGTGTGTACGTTTTTTTCTACTTTTAGTTAGTATTTTATGTTAAAATCCAGCTGTTGGCTGCAACATACAATAATGATGTTTCAGTCACTCATTCATTCATTTATTCATTCATTTATTCATTCATTCACGCGTCCATTCGTTGATTCTAGCTGGGACGGTGAGTGTTGGAGTCACAGAACTCGTTTCTACTCGGTCCACGATCAGCCGTTCAACTTCATCGTCGACTTTCCGCAAAACAACGGTACGATACCGTACTGTGTCGGTCAGTGGAGGACCCAGGGGGGCTGGGGCAGTGGCCATGGCCCCCTCGGGACACACAAACAGTCATGATAATGATGATAAGAACACAGCCTATCGAAATACTGAGAATCGTTTCGACACAGCTTAAACATTTCATTTATAGTGTTCAGAAAAACCATCGGTTTCCGGTGTTCCGGGTCGGACCCTCTGGGTGAGCTGTTCGTCCAGGTGTACAGGTGTCAGCACAGCATGGCTCCTGGATACCTGGCCCATCTCTGCCGATTCCCAGGTTCAAAGCATGTTTTTGAAAGACAAATTTCGGATAAATTTTTTTTCCGACTAGCTAAAATTTAGGTGGGGGGGGGCAATTGTAACCGTGCCCCGTGCCACGACGCCACTATAGAAAACCATTTTCGATATTTTTTTTCAATTTCGTCTAAAAACACAGACAGCACAAACCGCCGCCCGGACGCTTGTTTTATTATAGTGCCGCCATCTAGCGCGTAAAACTAAAGTATTGCTTTTCCATTATAATGCATTATTCGGCATTACAGTACTGTCATCTGGGAAATAATAATGTTGCCCAGCGGGCGCAAAAAAAACGTTCAATAAACGTTCAATAAACGTTGTAAGTAAACGGTTAAAACGTTGAAAATGCCTGTTCAACAAAAACAATGCAAATAGCAGACTGTGAACTAACCTGCAGCCTTATTTACAAAACTGCCTGGAAATTTTTCTTAGACTTTTTAGAAACTTTTCTTAGGATTTTGTATTTCTTTCCTACAATTTTCGTACGATTTTGTTGTAAATCACATTTTTTTCTTCAGATTTTCGGAAGTTTTCATAAGTTTGGCGTTCAAAATTAAACCCCTGGAAAACGATTGCTAAAACGGTGTTTACATGTTTTTGTGGGTATATAATTATACATCAACTTTATTTCGCCAAATGGCAGCAATAAGTCCAACTACACGGACAGCTAGAGACAGAGACAGCAAAAACCTAGAGAATATGAACAAACAAAATACAAAGCAAAATGCAGTCGTCTTTTTACGCTAAATCTTAAAATAATTATATACGACTGGTGTGTAGTATATGCCACGCTGTCCGTGTCTTTTTTTGCAATTTGCTGAACAGCAAATTGCTCGATCGATTGATTGGTAGTTCGTGCGCGAGTGCTGGAGCTGAGCGCGGACATTGCGTCTCTGTATGTCTGTAACTACGTCGAGCCTGACGGCAGATGTCGCCCTGGTCGCAGTATCTTCCTCGTCATCAGCCGTCACAGCCGACACTCGGGCATCATACCGCACGACGTACTGGCGCTGTACGCTTACCAGGCGTCCAGTCTGTGTATCGACCAGTTTGACGCGCAGCTACACAACATTACCACGACCGACGGTACTACTACTACTACTACAACTTTTACAACTTATTCGGTGGTCGCTATGGGGCGACTGAAAACGCGGGACTGGAAAACGCAGGACTGGAAAACGCGGGATCAGGTTCACAGGGGTGGAAAACGCGGGACCGGAAAACACGGGAACATAATTCGTATGGACAGCGAGACGTAACATAATAAACGTCGTTCTTGGACGTTAGAGTAGTGTTTAAAGGAATGGTTAGGTCTTATCGGCAGGCAAGTGAGCAGATATTTTAGCAAACGTGCACTTACATTTACTTGCCACATAGGGTAGTTACCGTGGGGTACTACCGCGTTCAAGCGGCGACTCGAAGCGGTATCTCAGACTCGCGATCCCTCTCTCCCGGTAGTAATTGTCGTTGAGAACAGTTCAACGCTAATGTTGACTTGCTGCAAACACTGAACTCTTATTGGTCGCTCACTGCTATTACTTACGATAGCTTAGTTTATATATTATTACTGTCCGCGGTAGCGAAGTCAGTATTGTTTCTAGCACCGTGGCGAAGTTTTTTTCTTTTCTGCCACGATAACTCATGAACCGCTGCACTTAGGTTGATGAAATTGTACACGGACATGCAGCTCGACAACCTAACGAACCCTATTGAATATCAACGTCATAGGTTAAAGGTCAAGTTCACAGGACCAGAGTTTCGGATTTTGTACTATTGATAGATAGGGCAAAAACGTCTGTTTCCACGATAACTCATGAACCGCTGCACTTAGGTCGATAAAAATTCGCACGAGGATGTACCTCGACAACCTCTAGAACGCTATTGAATTTCAAGGTCATACTCAAAGATCAAGGTCACGAGGGTTCTAAGCTTAGAGAGAACTTGACGTTAGAGATCGCAACGTATTGCTTTTTGTGTGCTGGCGGCGAACTTCAGGTAATTTGGTCCGTCACGGTAATTAGGCCTACTAGTCGAGTAGTCGAACAAATAGTAGACGACTAGTTGACTAGAAAAATACTCGATCGTTGCAGCACTGTTCTCGAGTTGGACGTTATATAGGCTCATGGCTGTCAACGCTGTCGTTGTGGATAGCTAATATACTGTAGACGAAAGTATAACTTGTTTTATGTTCTTTCATCTTCGCCTTGTAGAATGTTACACCAGTAACGTACGTTATGGACCATGCGCGTCGATCTCTCTCCACGGTTGGGGGACACACAGTGGCCAATCAACCCCCACTACTGTCCTCCTCTCATTCACCTTCATTCTTCCCCCCCGGAACGGTGTAAGGTCTCACAGCAGGTGTGGAATAGAGTCATGAACTGAACTTCAACTTGCGTTTCACCTTACTGTGACCTTCTTGATTAGATTACAGGGTACCAACGACTCCTTGCACTAGTCGGCTAAAGACTAAAAAGACTAAAAACTCTTTCAACTTATCAAGAAAATATTGCATGGATAAAAAGTAGCTGATATTACTCTAGAAATATTGAGGGGGACATTCGTGATAATGTCCCCCCAGTCCAAATATTGGGGGGACGTGTCCCCCGTATGGATCGACGGCCCTGTTATGGACAGAATGTTACGTCTAAATAGTTCAGTGATGATGATGACATTCTATTTGTGCTAACTAACTGCTGAACTCGTCGATAGGCCTTGTGCTCGGCCTAGGGACTCACTGTGTAGGACTAATGGTTACGTCTCAAAGTGTGAGCGGTATTTTGCGGCTTGAGCCGGATGTAGCGAGCCGAAAAATTTACGAACCGAGCAGGAAAAGCTTAAATCCAGGTTTAGTACTCTCTTTCTCTAGTTGTATGTAAATGTTTGTTTATACGTATGGCTGTCACATTAAAATTGTACTTTTTTGTTAAAGAATGTGATCCACTAGAAGAAACTGGTGCAAGGCAGTGCGACATCGACGTATTGGAACGACAACAGAACTACGACGAAGATTGGGTCAGTTTATCACTGCCTTGAATTTGTCAATTATTTACTGCAGGTCGAACGAATTTTTCACTTAGTACTGTGCTGTTAAGTGGCATAATCGATGCATTTGTGGAACTAAATTAGAACGCAAACTACAGTCTCCAAAATAGTGTCTTAAGAACTATATAAAAATTAAAATCTAGTCTGCTGAGAAAACTAAAACTGAATATAATCGATAAAGGTTAATGGTTAAAAGGTTAAAGGTTGTCTAATGTCTATAGCTCTTAATGGTTACTTATCACAGAGCTACGGAGCGTCACCTGCCATATGAGATCACGAAGTTACCTGCCACCAGACACAGGTTACGCGCCCCGCCTTAATCACAGCCAGACAATCCGGTACTCAATTTACCTACCCCGGAGGGATGGACGGCTGAGTTGACGTTGGTGGTTGGCTATATGCCGAGATGATTTATTCTGTCCGCAGACAGTCACATATCGAAGTAATAACCACCTGAGAGTAACCTAACCGGGAGTCGAACCCACGACCTCTCGATCGTAAGTCCACCGTCCTAGCTGTTTCACCACCAAGCCATATGTACTAAAAATCGGTAGCTTTTTGTAATTAGCATTGGGTGAACTGTATAAAAACTAACACTTAAATTTATTTGGAAACTAACATATATCTTTCATCCATAGTTGCAACAAATGGCGATTATGTTGCAGCGAAGTTCGCTTCGTGCATTCGCCGTTTTAGAACTCATTTCTACTAAGAATCGGTAGTTTTTTTTATTTTTTTTTCTGCGCAGCTTGCTTTGCGTGCTTTAATTCTAATAATAAAGCGATATTTTCATGGACTGTTCGTGTAGTTGATTGGCTCCTGGCGACGAGTCGGTCTGGTGATGGGCAAAACCAATTTCTCGTACGTACAATACCACATTCAACGCAATCCTCGGGACAACGCATCGCTAATTGTTCGTTATTCTGGAACCAGGTATATATCGTTTCATATTTGTTGATTTCTATATGGTTTTACTTTTCCTAGTTTTGTCATAGCTGATTTGACGTACCATATGAATCATGGGCATTCTGTTTGCTGTTGACAGTATTTTAACCACTAGAATATACATAAGCTTAAGATTGTTTCATCGGAAAAGGGGGTAGTAATTTATGGAGCTAACGCTCTTTCGCTACTCCCTGTTGTACTGTTTGTATTACCTATAAATGTTCACGTGTGACTTTTTCCCCTTTTGTTCTTATTAGTTAAGTTTATTTTATGTGTGTGACATGGTTCAGTGCAATAAACCTGCTTGATTGATTGATTGATTGATGAAAACAATTAAAGAAAGACAGCCTGGAAGACCACGAAGCAGCTGGTTGCGTGACGTCCTCAAAGTGACACACCTAACTGCTCACTGCTGAGGAGGCCTGGACAGCGGCTGATGATCGTGAAGGGTGGAGAGCGCAACGGTCCACCGCCGACTACGCGTTCTGATGATAATGATGATGATGATGATATTACATATTGCGTGGTGACGGCTTGGCCTGGTCGTTAACACGTTAAATCCGATCAACGAAGTTGATCGACGCCGGACCCGGTTAGTACTTGGATGGGTGGCCGCCGGCACGGGTGGGCATGAGTACGGTAGGCGAAATGAGTACCAGCGACAGCTGGGGCGTAAGCAGGCACACCGCGCGATGCACTAGCTTCGTATCCGTGGTCTCGCAATGTAAGCCGGCGTCTGACTGAGGGCTAAGGAAACGGAGATCCGCGCCGCTTATGAGTCGTTGTTTTTTTTACAAAGAATCGCTCTTGCACGGAAGCGATTCCACCTATCCATACACGAATACAAATGAGGATCTTTTGTTTTGCCGGATTACTTTGGTCCTGTCTATACTTTGTCTTGTTTGGGTGACATACAGTGTCAGTGGTACGTGTGGACCAATGATAAAGGCAGTGATGCACGCTTCCAACTCGAAGGGACTCTACAATCTAACGCATGGACAAAAGTCTGGTATGTGTTCAGATATTTGTCGTGATACTTTTACTTTGTTTTATGCAGTATGCGGCAATAAAAAGCCATTCGTAAACTAGTGTAAGTATTCTTGGTACAGTTCAGTATTTTTTTCGCCAAGTTTTAGCCGAAATTATTTTCGCGACATAATGTTCCGTTATCGTTGCAGCTTTTATCGTCTAATATTTTGTTGCTTAGAAATAGCACCGGTTTGAATGTAAACTTCCAGAAAATCGTGCATGTTTTGCAAACACGGCTGGCCGTAAAAAGTACGTGCTATTGCGAATACAGTAAGTCTGCACTAGGCCGACTTATATTTCCAGTTTTTAGCCGACCGTACTAAAAGTCGCGCTTATGGTATCATGTGTCGTCCCTCTGTCTGTCGTCTGTATGTAACGCTGTGTATTGTGGCTAAACGGTACGTCGTAGGGGGTCGGCGATGGTACCGTTGATGTTATTAAGGTGTGTTGTTAAGTTCCTATAGGCTGTCAATAGTAAGTAACCATGTCGCTATCTGCAGCGATTTGGCCGCAGCTTGCAACGCAGTGTGTCCGCATGCATCCATGTTCGTGGAAACAGTTTCTTACTTAATTATTGATTTCATTTTAACCGGACGTGGTGCGGTCTCGAAAATTAAATAAGTAAATAAAACATTAAATGTAGCGACAGGCATATGGCGACAGGCAGAGTACGGTCGGCTACCCCTAGCAGTCTAGCTAGTTTGCGCTGAGAAAGATTCTTGTGACAGATTCCGCCTATTCCTACACATTTATCCGTAGCGTGGTCTGTCTGTCGTCTGTCTGTCTGTTATATATATATATATATATC
>Ga0209052_1000913_pt1 | contig 10303 bp, 6 predicted proteins | sample WorMetHEROISLAND_2_FD_187409 | JGI IMG/M metagenome (GOLD analysis project Ga0209052, IMG submission 187409) | Marine gutless worms symbiont microbial communities from Max Planck institute for Marine Microbiology, Germany - Olavius sp. 4 HERON... | ecosystem: Host-associated > Annelida >...
ACCACTGAGTATCAGACGGGAGTGGAAGAAGGCACAGGATCACGGTCATCATGGAGAGTCGTCGCAACGGACCTCAGCTGTCTTCGCGTCATGGTGATGACTAATAACACACATTCATGCCTGGCGGTATCTGGAGTAGTTCGTATAGAAGTATAGAGTCTAATAATAGAGACCTGCTATCGCAGACTGCGTTTGGGATGTGTTAGGCGGCCGCACGTGGCTATACACATAGTCACACACTATTATACATGTAGGCCTAAAATGAAATGTTGCAAAACATTTTTGCATCTATTACAAACCATTTCTGGTGCTGTGAACACGGTTCGAAGAAAAGATGTGGTTACATTAAAATCATAAAATAAAGCATTTGCAAAAATGTTTAGGCCTATGTTGCATGCCGTCACCAAGTTCTCATGCGCTGAAGATGTCAAAATGTCTTACAATGTTTGCTGTATACAAATCTATCGTGTCACCCTATTGCATTTATTGTATTGTATTGATTATTACAACATTTTTGCAGAAGTTTAGGCAGTGGCCGGCGTCGTGGCAGGGGAGCAGGGCCAAAAAATGTTAGCATGTCGGAAATTTTTTTTCTTATCTGAAATTGTTTTCCAAAAATACAAAATTTGAGGCTAAAAGTTCCCCATTTAGGGGGATTTAAGGCTGAGAGTTCCTTATCTGGGGGGATTTAGGGGCAAAATGGAAACATTAAGCACCCATAATCTCCTCCGTTGGAAATGTGCAACTTCATGCCCCCTAGTTTATTAACCCTTGACGCCGCTGAGTTTAGTTAGGGCTAATTTGCATGTAACTACGGCCTTAGTTCGACTGGATGAATGTCGTGTATGTGCTGTATATATAGTTCTATGAGTTTGACCAGTGCGAGTTCTTTGACAAGGCCCGGCCTCTGTTGTACGGCATGGATGACATCGGCTACGTCTACGTACCATCACGTTGCATGTCTATTGACAACGGTAATAACCATTGAGCATTGAACCACAAACTCGTTTGATTTAACTGCAGCCCGCCAGGCGAATGCGATTTGTCACGAACATAATTAGGCCGAATACTTTTGTACATGAAACAGAAACGATCCGAACGGTCTTCGTGCTTTTGAGGTTTAACTTTAGAAACATCTGTGAGATTCTGCAGATTAATGAGATGAAAAGCCGCGTGGTATAGGCCTACAGGTCTACAGCAACTAGAAAACGCGCAGTGCACAAGCTTATACTGTGTGATATTTGTCGTTCTAAACAAGGGTGAAATGTGTATTATAATGGCATAGGCTATTAAAATGACGCGGTAGGATAGTGGTTATGCGTAAAATAATTTAAAAAAAAACCAGTGTTGCACAAGTTTTGCAAAACTGATAGCAGAATTGCACGCAATACGGACCGTGGATTCGTGTAAAAATATTGCAAAATATTTATTTTATATCTGATAATAGCCTATACAGTTTATGTTTGTACAGAATGCAGGCTGCATATCGTGTTCCACGGATGCACTCAGGGAAGGTGCGATTACGCACGATCATATAATAGTGTAACAATAATACACTGTCTCAGAAAAAACTGTGCAAAATTGTTGTAAACTGTGCAAAATTGTTGTTGCCATAACTTTGTCAAATTGTTACCAACTTTGATGATTTCTGGCATTCTGGTAGCGCAAAGAATAAATTTATGTAAGGTACAGTTATTTTCCATATTTCCTAATTCGCGTCAATGCCCTACCGTGTTAAATGCAGATGTCCCAAAATGCTACTTTACGCTGTAATTATTAGTATTAGATTGCTCGCATTTGCGTCATCGAGTCGACAGAGGGCGCCACGTAATATAATAGTTTCGTGATATTAAATATTTTACGCTAAAATAGCAGACAACAAAATAGTTGACATTGATGAACTCAAAACACGTCTGATCGATGAGTGGGAGCAGTTTGACCAGTCGATCGTTGATGCCGCTATCAGCCAGTGGCGTCGTCGTCTAAGTATTCGTTTCCGTGTACTCGGGGCACACTGAGCATAAATTCTGATAATCTTGAAAATGAACTGTTATACAGACTTATAATTATGTTAAATAAACCACATTTTAGTTTATTGTGTGCTAATCGAGTTGTTAGAAAGTTTACTGCAGACAACAACTCAGCGTTATGTAACAATTTGGAGCATCTGCGTTTAAAACGGTAGTGTGTTGACGCTAATTAGGTGAGGTGGAAAATAAGTGCACCCCACATAAACCTATCCTTTGTGCTATTGTGTGCCAAAAATTATCAAAGTTGGTAGAAATTTTACGAACTTCTGACAAAAACAATTTTGCACAGTTTTTTTGACACACGGTGTACTGTACTACTGTACTTTATAAAACAAATTGAGATCACATCAGTGTGCAGGAGAATTGTCGTAAACTTTCACAAGAATACTGCAATTAAATGGCGGTTTACCTTTAAAGAAAAAATAGTGAGTAGCATTGTTAAAGTCATTATAAACAAAAAGTTATAGGAGCATCGCATGCTCACAGCCAGTGGCTGGCTTCTGAGTGTACGTGTGATGATTAAGCGGCCGTCCTGTAGGCCGCATTACGCGTCTTGCCCGTTCGTCTGTCAGTCCGTCTCTCCCGCACGGGCTTCTCACTGGAAAAAAAAGCGCACGAAGCCAAACATGGTGTAAACGTTCCATTCGGCAAGAGTAACCGCTGTGCCATTTTCAAGGATCAAAGGTTAATATTAACGTCATGCACAAGACGTCAGAAACCTCAAGTGTGGGGGACCAAGCGCCGGGTGACTCAGGCGCTGACTACGAACTAGGCCCGATTATCGCGCCGTCTTTTCTGGTTTACATTGACGTCTATCTCACTTGAGAAAGTTTCCCCTCGGACTCTCTCGCTCTTTCTCCCGTCCCTTTCCGGCGGCCTTCCTCCTAGATCTAGCTATAGGGGGTCTGGTAGTCCCAAATTACACTAACTCCCCAGATGAACAGTTGAAAAGTGAAAAACCTCCCCCTTAACTTTTCTGACGAAACATCAGATGTTTTTAGAACGTTATGTGCCATTATAAATTTACGTTTTACTTGCTTACTTACTTACACTGTTCAAGGTTTACATGGTGTCGATGTCACCTCTTGTACACCTATTTATGCACCTTTTATTGTTAATTTCCTTCATGCCTGTTTGCTCTCGTTTCGTATTTGTTCGAATATTATATAGTTTATTTACACGGACAGTGAACAATAGGCCTATGCATGTCTGGCAGCCTTCCGAATGAATATTGTAGTGAGCAGTATTTGACTGACGACGAAGTATTAGTATTCAGATTGAACTGCGTCATGCTATAGGCTATAGAGTTGTGCGTACTTCGGAATATAAATATGATGATGCTGATGATGATGATGTATAGATACCATGTGGGAGACAAGTTTAGTCGACACACGGGGTACAACGAGGTCGCAGAGCTGAACAACATTATCATGCTCTATCCACAAGCTGCCGCTAACGCTGCCGTAGCTGACCCGATAGGCTGCTGGGACTACTGGGGCTACACAGGCCACTTGTACGGTCAGCATCAGCTGAAACGCTTTCAAGAATAAAATTACGGTTAAATTTTATGATTTACCTAAATACTCATTTAGGCTACTGTACGAATAGTAGATTTACGGAATTGCTTGCCTGCTTATGTGGTTAAGAGTACATCCGTGGTTTGTTTCTGGAGAAATTTTGAAGAGTTCTACAGTAGTGAAATGTTTACAAAACAACTTTTACCGGGACTGCCAATGGAACAGAGGCGGATTTAGACGTGCTCAGCATGTTCGGCCGAACACAAAAAGGGGCCCCCGCGCGCAGGCCAGTCTGACAGCAGCGCGACATTTTCTGGCCTGTGATGACCTCTTTATGGCGTGTTGCGACATTTAAAAGTTTATTTTGTGCAGCACGACATTCTTTGGCCTATATAAGGCTTCCGAATTCAGAAAGCCGTGTCTCAAATGAAGTAATAGCAGCAAGACTGCGTACGGCACGTACAGTTGTAACTTGTAAGGCTGAATTCGTGGAAAGTTTCTGTACATTAATGTCAGAAAATTTATGCGTGGGTCCCACATTTTTACCGAACAGGGCCTATAATGGGGATCCGGCCCTGCAATTGAAGTGTCGTAATGTGAATGTAGATTAACGCTCCGTGATGATTTATATTCACAATGACAACAAATCAAATCAACTGGAGTTTGGGCTTGCATAACGAATGCTGCGTATGTATAATGAACGTATTGTTGTTTACAGCGACGAAGGTCGGAGCCCAACCTCTCGCCGTGTGGAAAATGATCGAGAGAATAACTGACGACGGCTCTATTAGCCAACGACTATAGTTGTAATCGTATAACAGACTTTTTCAGAACAATCTCCTACGTTTATTAGGCTAAACTGTAACAGAACGGTAAAGTTTATTGACGAAGCAGAAAAGTTTAATTAATGAGCAATATGAAGTCATCAAATGACAACCTTTATTTATTGATTAGTCTAGCTGACGTTTTGGCAATCGGCAACAGCAGTTAAATTTGACGAGTTCACATTGCTTATTAGTTACTGTAGTCAAAAAACGTACGCGTTTACTCAAAGTCAACGTCTTCAATCAATGGCGTAATTATAAACCTTGAAAGCGGGTCTACATTTCAGACGTACGTTTTCAAAAGTGTTCAAAGTTAAAACACTATTCTCTCTTCCTCTGATTATTATTTTTCAGTTTCAAGCGGAGTTGGTGCAAGCGCAAGCCCCCTAAATACGCCAGTGAGCTTAAGCGTATGTTAAACGACGGTCTGCGGCGGTGGGATAAGTAAGTGAGCGTTAAACGGACTCATACCGCATCAGGGCGTGGTTTAACACACTTATTCCACGGCCGCCGACGGTCGGCAGTGGAGCCTACACACTGTCATTCGTTGGGTCACGTTCAGTACACCCGTGGCGTTATCAACTCATTACACTAGTGCAGACGCAGTGCTAGAGGATGATAGGCAGTACGAGCGCACAGTAAGAATAGTTTAATTTGGGACCTGCGAAGCTTCGAGATTCGATTCGATTCGAATCGGCCGTTCCGATTCGATTCGATTCGCAAATTTTTGAATCAGCCGTGCCTGCCCATTGCTCGTCGTAGACTCGTAGTCAAACGACTCAAACCATTAACGGCGGGCACTTAATGGTACAGTATACAGACTCGCTAGCTCTATATGAGTGATCATACGCCGGTATTGTTTAATGTGTTTGAGGATTGAAATGAGCAATCTGTAGTTCCGCACATCTCTTTTGATTCGATTCGTATTCGATTCGAACGAAAACGGCGGATTCGCAGGTCCCTAAGTTTAATCATCAGACGAGGACGAGACGCCACTGTCATTGTGCAGGAAAGGACTCGTCTCACTATTACTGCTGCTGCTGTAGTCGCTAGAGGGCGTTGTCGAACGTGGTTTAGCTCCTGGTGCGCTGCTGCTGTTGGCACTCACGTTAGCATTCAGCGGCTGCGTCAGTAAACAAACACACAGTAATATAAACAGCATAATACACCGATTAAACAAGAGTTCTTGAAATTAGAAAGTATTCAGTTCTCTTCTAACCAATTACTGCCTTGTCAGGAATCTTGTCTAACGCACCGGCAAAGGCAAGAGAACTCAGCGAGATAGGCAAGGTGGATAAATTAGAGTGAAAAGGGTTGGGACTTTCAGTTTGTTTGAGGACTTGTCGTACAGCTTGTTGTATAGCATATTCTGCAACAAATCCACAACAAATCAATGAAAGTGGAGGTTGCGCATATACCTCGTTCAAATCGTTTTGTTGTTGTTCTTCGCGGCGGCTTCTGCGTCTGCAGAAATGCAAAAGGCACAATGATTAAATCATCGTCCGTTTTTGACTGTTCAAAGTCGTAATAATGCATAACGTATGCAAAAAAAAAATGATGGTAACGGTTATCGCAATGGTCGTGGCAGAAAATTAGGCTAACGAAACACGAAACTATAAACAGGACACTAAAACAAGCATCAGACTACGTGAGACACGCAGTAGTGCGGGAACGACTTGTCGACAGAGCTTTCAGTGCCAGAAATTCAATTTCACCGGTAAGTATTAGATGAAGACCGAAAAATTGCTATCAAAATTATTGAGACATTGCTGCAAGCGGTGTCAGCATGTCGGATGTCATTCCTATCGCCCAACCAACAGCATCAAACTATTGATTACAGCCTATACGTGCTACGTCTGAATGCACAGCACAGCAAGGGTACAGAGTACAACGTAGTACGAACATCGATATTTTATAGAAGGCAATAATTTGTAGAACTCATAATGAATGAATGTGTTGCGTGAACGACCTGTAATGTATACAGAGGAAGGTGGCGTAGATGAGTGTAACGAGCAGTATAGCTACAGCGCTGACCAAGCCAAACATTTGCAGTGGACTCACGCCCGTGACACCTCGCGCTAAACGTACAACGTACACCGAATACTACGTCGGCGTATAGAGGGTTTGACGGTGTCCTCTATAATCTGTGACCGTATGGTGTGGTTATGGTGGTCAGTGTTCGAGAAAACGTGTGAGGCAACTCAAAAAAACGTAAAAAGTCATGTTTTTTGGATTTTGAAAAAAAAAACGTTAAAAAACGTAAAAAAACGTACAGGTATGCCTACTCAACCTGTAGTTTCACAGGCCACTTAATCGCTCAAATTTTACCATAACACTCAATTTGGAAGCGTTTGTTATTTTGCTCCGACTGATTGATCCGATCAACCAGATAGTTCAGCAAAGGCTCAGGCCTCAGAGCCACTAGTCAGAATGGATCAAACTCCAGAAGCTGAGAATTAAATTAACTCAGCGAATCAAGTATACGAACTCATTTTGACTGATCGAGGACTATATTTTTGCTAACGACTTTTTACGTTTTTTGACAGGTCATTTCAAAAAAACTAAAAAGTCATGTTTTTCTGAAATCTGAAAAAAACGTAAAATACGTATTCTCGAACACTGATGGTGGTTAAGTGCGCTAGATTAAGCTAAGCTTTAAGCTAAGCTTTAGAGCGCACTATAATATAACCTAAATTTCCTTTTACTTTAACGCAACACCCGCGGTTTAATTACTTATTACGCGGCCGTCCTAACGAGCCTCGTTACGGGTTTTGCCCGTCCGTCCGTCTGTCCGTCTGACCGTCCGTAAGTCGTCTGTCGATCCGTATGGGCTCCAAACTCGAAAAGGGCGTGAACCAAATCATTCCGATGTGAACGTTACCCACACAAGGCGTGACCGGTGTGCTATATCTCGATTCAGAAGGGTTAGGGTCGCGCAATGCAGCGTAACTTATAACAAGGCGGACGACCGCATACTATGTCGGCACTGTACGTCGTTTTGAGACTATACTCGTTAATAAATGTAGTTAAAATTGAGTTGACACGAGAGTAACGAATCTAGCAGATGAGAAGAAGGGCCAGCGCAATCAATCAATCAATCAATCAAAAAATAACCACTTACAAAAATGACCAGTGGTTTACATTATATGCCTAAAACCTTAGACAAATGATCTAAAACCTAAGACGAAACCTACAGATATGTCTATGAAGCATGGCGTCAATGACCTGAACAGAAGAAGCTGCGGCTGAAGCTGTCGTGGTCCTCAATACAGACTGGATGTTTATCAGCGCAAGGATTCTTGGAGCAAGGACGCGTTCGCTTCTCACAGCGTTTACCGATGAACAAAGCCGGACAATTGCATCTCCAACCTGCTGACGATGACGACGATCGCAGCTGATATCCCGCATAAACACACGATAATAATTATTACCGCATTGTTCATGTCATTGTAACTCTCAGCGCAAGTACGCGTTCTTGTCTCGCAGCGTTTACGCAACAAATATGTTTGTGAAACATAACGAACTGGTTCCTACTTACAACAAGAATCAAATAATGACAGATCGGGTTGCAGTCGTGACAGTGTAATAAAAATAAGCAAGAAAAAATCGTAAACACGCAAAAACCTAAACTTGAAACAATGCCAGAAGGAAGAAATTATGACCGCGCGATGTAGGCCTACGTAGTGCAAAACGCAATATTGGCACCGCAAGTTGTCCGTCCGTCTGTAACGTCGATGTATCGTAGCCATATAGGTTGCGTTACTTCGAAAGTTATTACACGAATAATTTGTTTATGGTTTTCGCTCATCAGAGCCCCAACATGGACGACCTAGTCCCCAAATTTTGGGTGGAATACATCTAGAAGCAGGGTCGTAAACATACACTACATCGTGCTAATTCTATAAGCCTATATCGAAAAAAAACATCGTCTCCACAAACTACCGAATGATAAGTTGAGGACGTGCAACGTTACTGCACTTTATATCAAAGTTTGTTCAAATAATTTACAACTTATTGTTAAGAATGAAATGACTGATTTGTGCCAAATTCGGTGTGTGTCGATCTGATAATTTATAAATACTTCTAAAGTTATAAGGCCACAAAACAAAGTGGCCCCGCTTTTTGGCCTATCCTGTATATCTGCAACAATACTGTACTGGTCTTTCAGTAGACAACTTCGCACGGTGTGTGCGCGACATACCGCGGTGCGGTGACAGATGCCGCCGTTGCTGCATGGGTTTGGAATACAGGATGATGATCCGCCACGAGACTCGGGCGACTTTGCTGCTGCTGCTGCTGCTGATGATGATGATGATGATGATGAAGATGCTGACGCAGATGAGGCTGAAGGTGACAGCTGGCACTGTCGGCCTCTGAACGGCGGGTCGCAAACACAGCGCTTGCCAGTAGCTGTCATAACGCAGACGCCGTGATTGGAACATTTCAGCGACGACTTCGACTTGGTCGGACAGAGGCGAAACCACAGCGACGACGTTCCACGATGCTTTTCACACCTAGCTCCTACACAGACAGTGACACACAGAGAGATACAGAGACAGAGACAGACACATATACATATACAGAAAACGACAGAGACACACAGACGGAGATACACACACACGCACACGCACACAGACAAAGAGTAAACAGAGAGAGAGAGAGAGAGAGAGAGAGAGAGAAACAGACGCGCAGAAATATACTGTCAAACTACAACGAAGATACAACTTTTTATGGGCCTTTTCTATCATCAAACATATTCTGTCCAACTAATTATGGCATGGCGGTGAAGTAACTAAATCTAAGTGCAAAATCTGCTGTCACTGTATGAGTATCACTTCGATTTTTTTTATATAATTATCTTAGAAGTAGAACGACCAAAACGTTAAAACGCATTCCTTATTTTTTTAAGAAAAGTAAAAGACGTTCCTCTACAGAAAGAATTCTTGTACACTTATACCACTTTGCAAAATAAAAATGTGTGCCTTAATGATAAGCAAGCTGTAAGCGACAGAACGGTGTGTAAGTCATACCGGCAAAGTGCTTTCGGCAGCGGCAGACAAATCCACCCCGGGCCCGGCGTGAAGGTACGCATCGACCTCTGTTTGCACACGGGTTTGGTCGGCAGAGCTTTCGCCATCTCTTACGATACTTGCGCCGACGACGACGACGACGACGACGACGCTTTCCAAATCTGCGTCTGGCCTTTCCTCGCCTTCTCCATTTTCCTTTCTTCTTCCGCCGTCGCAGTCGCCTTCCCCGTCGCCGCTTCTTTTTTCCCAGTCTTCTTCGACCGTGTTTTCTGCGACCTTTTCCGCGCCGCCGCAATCTGTTTCACCCCACAAACAAGACACAAGGTAGGCTACAGAGTACAGACAGAAGACAGTAGAGCAGACGATATATAAGATGTGTTTTATGAAAATACTACGATGAAGATGATAGCGATGACGACAAAGCTGACGATACTAATAATAATAGCAACAACAATGAAAGAAAGCAAGCGTCTAAATGAAGTATCAAATCAACACGACATCCATAAATCTACTTCACTGGAATAACATACAATATCGGACGGAGCGATTGGAATGTCTAAGAATAATGCATGCGTAGCTTACTAGCTTTGAAGCGTAATCATATAACTACATGTATATCAAGTATGCCAGACATACTTTCGCTTTCTGAACTTCTTTCGTCGTCGTCGCCCTTTCTTTGCCAATTTTCGCCGCCGTCCGCGTTTGCGAAATTTCTTCCGACGTCGTAGACCGAGAAACTTCGCCTTTGCGCCGAGCTTTTTACGCTTGCGTCTTCCACTTTTCTTTGTCATTTTACGACGTTGCTTGCGCCGTCTTTTCCGCAATTTTGTTTTCCCGCGTCGGCCCAGTTTCTTCCGCCTCTTCCTGCCCAGTTTACCTCTGCGCTTATTTAGCTTTCCAAG
>Ga0209052_1000914_pt1 | contig 10300 bp, 8 predicted proteins | sample WorMetHEROISLAND_2_FD_187409 | JGI IMG/M metagenome (GOLD analysis project Ga0209052, IMG submission 187409) | Marine gutless worms symbiont microbial communities from Max Planck institute for Marine Microbiology, Germany - Olavius sp. 4 HERON... | ecosystem: Host-associated > Annelida >...
TCTTTTTTGGTATATCTCTTCCAAGCGTTGTGTTGCGCAGTAGGACGGACAAGTTCGAACATAAATTTAGTCTTTGTGCTGACTTAGTTAAGGCGCTTGGCTGAGCTGCTATTATTCTGCCGTGTTTTTTGTGGTTATTTGATTTTTTAAATTACGTGCTACCATTACGTTTGGTGAATAAAGTTGAATATATTAATATAATGGAATAGCTTAGGCCTACCGTCTACTGTTCCTAACTTTACATCACTGTCTGCTTTCAAGCGTACCGGTATATACGTTACAAAATGTCGATTTTTCAGCATCAGTTAGGAGTAGTTAACTTCGTTTGCCTGTCATAATAACTCGCCCTGGCAGTTCTAAACACCGCGGTGTGTCGATGTCGCGGTATTTTAGGCAGGCGACGGTATTCATTATCGTCAATTGGTTTTTCTCTATTCCGGCGCCTCTCTACTGCAGATGGCTGGCGTAATCGGCTATCGACCAGCAGCCATGCACGTCCCACTGGTAGCAGATCAAAGCGCTGAGCAAACAATCTGTTGTCAATCCGTGCTTCACTTCATTGATTGACATTGATTTGAACGACGACTGTGCTAGGAAAATCGTTCAAGTGTAAAATGCTGCTTATTGTGCAACTCTAAATCACGGTGTTTACGTATATTATGTAGGCCTATACAGACTGGCCAAAAAATGGAACTTTTTGGTATTGGAGTTTCCTCGTTTGTTAGATAACTTTTATTTGCAATTTTTTATCTACTCGCGTATCATTTTTATTAAACGACGTCGTTCTTTGTCCGCCGATGTAAACAAGTTCTGATTTTATGCCAATTTATTGTAACTACGTGACGTACGTCACGGTGGTTGGAGCAATTAACGATTAACGCTGTTTGATTCACAATCGGCATCGCGTCGAGAAACGTCGGAGGTTCCGAGATAATTATGAAAATGTTTTGAACTAAATGAGCACATTTAAATTCCGACAAAATTAATAGCAAAGTTGTTAAAGTTGTTCAAATCTAAATATCTGGTGTTTTGCAGTTTATATGGCATTACGTCGACGTAGTTAAAAGGGTGTAACTTTTTTGGCCCACCCAGTCAGTATATTTGGAGTACATTTGAAAATATGTATTGCCATATTTAGTTTCAAACTGATGCCCGTTTATTATGTTGTAACCAGTCGTTTCTGTCAAATAGTTCACGCTAGATCTAATGACTTTGTCACACTTACTTATGTTATTGTTTTGCAGTTGAATTTATTTTATCAATTTAAGACAACTAGGTATTCAGTTGTATTAGAAGCACCACAAATGATGTTGACTGTTTGCTAAATAGCACGCAAGCCATGTAAGTTAAATAATGTTTTTACTACCAGCCTGGAATTCCACACAAAACATCGGTCAGCTGATTTATCAGATAAGCGACTCTAGCGACGGTGCATGGTCGTGACGGAGACGTCGGGATGTGCGTGGTGGTGGTCGGAATGCCGACCTACAGCGATTCAATGAAGTCCATGAACGCTCTCATTCTCACCTGCTCGCAGACGCGTTGACGACCACATAATGTCTACTGGACATACGGTGCTATAGTGCGAGCATACATTATATTCACGACAGCTGGAGAGGTAAATAGACACGCTCGACTTGGACGGGCCCCGAGGCGTGACTCGACCGTGGCACGCTTATCTGGGCGTCCGGATCAGCAAAATGACGTCGATAGATCACGTGCGATGTTTTGTGTTCAACGATACGTCCCGAATCTAGCAGCTGCATGACGGATAGCAACGGCAGGTAAAGTATTGTCGGTTTTTATTATAGACTTTTCAGACTTGAACCATAGCGTGGTCTCACCGACAGGGGCGGAGACAGTTGTGATGTTTGCTGAAGGAAAACCCTCATTTGATGACTTCGATCACTTTCTCGGTCTTTCACTCTTTTGCGCGTAATAGAGTCGGTGACATAGAATATGTCTTAAGTGTAGCATTTTATTCGCAGATTAGTTAACAAAGCATGCGTGTGCTGGAATAAAGCATGCATCACGAACATCATGGCATCATGCCAACACGAAAAAAAAATTCAAAATCACTATGACAACTGTTGTTCGAATATCTCTGTGCCATCGTAACTCATTTTAGTGACTCTTCTAATACGCTAAGTGGTGAACCCAGAATAACGCTGAATTTAAAAAAAACACAAAAAGTACATATAAACTGAAAAAAATCTGTACTCTCGTTTTATTGGTAGTATTTGCGTGTATGTCGTTTCGTATTTGTTGTTATTTTCTGCTTGTTTGATTATTTCTTTGTCTTGTTTATGCAACCCGTCGATGGTAGGCTTAAATACAAGATGCGAGTGTAATGAGTTCTTTATTCGGTGCGAGGTGAGCAGTTGTCACATGGACGGAGTGGCAACATGTCGTCTGAAATCGTGTACGGTTACCAGGCGGCGCGCGACGTCGGACGCGCAAAGTAGCCCAAATTTGAGCGGATGTCGTGACTACAGCGACGTCGAAGGACATTTATTGAGTCACTCCGAGCTGACACGCCGTCGACGTGTCGGCAATGAACGACGGACGTCACGTCCATGCAGGTCGTCAAGCGGACACCTGGAAACTGAAAACAACGTGGACTGTGCAGCGTAAAGCAGCCGCCTCGGTGAAGTGCGACGTTTTGGGAAAATAACAACAAAACACAAGCCGACGATACACGAACTCAGGAATTTATCGCCTGCTTCTAAACATCAGTATAATAGGCTGTTATGATTCGTAAAGTATAAACGGTATGCACGGATTTTAAAATAACCCTGTGCTTCTTTCAAATTTGCGACAGGGTTGCCAGATTTTTTGGAAGTCATGTCGACTAACACTGGCGAAAAGTGTAGCTCATAATTATTACTTTTATATGCAGCCGAATGAAAGCCAGTGATTCGAAAAACGTCGTCCCGAAAGTAGCACACAAGGCGCTGAAGCCAAAGCTGAAGGTCGACAACGGCTGTCGAAAGTCGCCTAATTTGCGTTTTTTCGCCCAATCTGGCAACCCTGGTTTGCAGCACCTCCGGTAGTCTGATATAGACGATGTATCGTAAATTACGCTCATGATTGTTATTATTTCAGTGTGTGTTATTGGGGCGGACGAAATGTCATTATGTAGACATCGTTAGTTACAGCTTTTCCAAGGAAAAAAAATTATCCTCGAAAAAGTCCAAAGAATGTTTGGAGAGGGGAAATGTTCCGAAGGGAATGTCCAGATCCGTGTCCTCATGGGATGCGTCATTGCGTCCCATCAGTCCATTAGTTGGCGCCTCTGTCATCGAGTCTCGTCACATCAGCGTCAGCGGCGACCACGACCGGACACGGAAAATAACATGAGCCATGCACCCGGACAAAACTCCCTGGAACAGAAATCGCGCCAAAAGTATGCAACTAGATGTTGCTTTTCGGTGATGAATCCAAAGTTCTTGCCTTGGGAAGTTTTCGTTTTATATATACATTACAACAGCCACCACTATTCAATGGGGGCTTTTGTCTTACCAAGGCAAATCGTTAGGGTCTATGTGTGGAAGGGGGCTATTGCCGGGAGGAGTTTATGTCCGACGCCAGACCGAACATCGTCCCGACTTATTGTTGCTCTTCCTCCGTCGCTCTAAACAACGGCTCGGACCGAATGATAAATGCCGCGATTACTGTCGGACATTTCACGGACTACAAAATACTGATTGGTTATTATTGTCAGAATGGCCGGCGCTTTTCGCCGAATTTCACAGCAAATTGAACCATTATAGAGCACACTGTTGCTGCAGTAATGGTTATTAATGACAGTAAGCACTAAGCATCAACATAAATAAACATTTCCTCGTCACTGCAAATGACATAGGCCCCTATATACTTAGTCATAACGAAAATAAAGAAAATACGATACCGTGCTATCATGCGTTCTAGTGTTTGATTGAAAATAACTACAGTTCTTAAATTCTCAGGTTTTTTGCGTACATGTATACGTCATAAAGTTAAAATCACTGTAGAAAAAAATAATATTTGATGGATTTTACCTCCTGTCAAAACATCTTGTGTAATTAATTAAGCTGTCTTATACAACTGCTTGTTCCGCTCAGAAAAAGCTGGCACAGTAATATAGCCCTGATATGGCAATGGCATGTCACAAATAATTTTATTAAAGCTTTAAACTAATGTGATACAGTGATAAGAAGAGCACTTCATACGGTTCCGGCCCCTTAATTGCAATGATCGTCAGTTCGGATGCGTGGTTCGAATTCCATGCATTAGTTCCAAAACGACTAAACGAGTCCTGTCATCTCATTTGGGTCGAGTTTCGTTTGTGTCATACACATTAAATTAAATTAAATGAACTGGAACCAATTAGCTGTAACTAGAACTAGAAAATAGATACATGCACTAGATAACTTTTTCGGCTCGTAATAGTTAATATAGAGCATGAAAGTATCTTTTATTACAATTATTACAATCTGATTCCAAGTGATGGGACGACGTCGTTTCTCTGTTGTATGAGCGTTGGCGTTGACATTAATTTTAACATCACCCAACGAATTACGCGAAGACGAAACGAAACTATACGAGCAGTGACTGTCCTGGCAGAAGAAAATGACTATTCAACCATTCATTCACTCATTTCAATGGCAGGCTCAAAGAGCATAAACACAGACATACAATTTATAACAATAAACTCACAGATTGGTAGAAAACACTGCGCCAACACTTATACTTTAGTTGGAAAACTAGACAGACAGAATCCCGTCTGCATAAGACCTAATCCCGTTCCTCTATCACCTAGTATACAAAGTCTCGAATTGCCAGTCGTAGTGTCGTTCTTACATTGCGTATGTCTCTAACAATAACGACTTCAGTGTGACAGAAAAACCTATTTGTTGAGGCCTATGTAAAAATAAACTGTTACAAATCGGCCTGTATTTACTATAGACTAAACTGCACTGTTATCGGAAAATAATATTACATGGATATTTGGTCTTATGTAATTATTTTCTGGATAACGGGGTTGCGTTCTGATGACCCGTATCCGTCTGTACAGTGTGGCTAATTCCATTCAACGCAACGCGCACACAGCAGTATCAGTTACCGCTTCTATATATACTTGCGTTTTGGCCGATGCGTCGCTTGCGTTAAAAAGTACACGAGGGCGTTGCGTTGCGTTGCGTTGCGTTGGAATGAAACTACGCTTCAGTCGCGGGCGGCTGCAGAGGTTGGTTGTTGTCCAGTCCAGTGTCCGGTGGTCGTCAGTGGATGGATACAGCTTCTAGTGCAGCACATAAATAAAGTTGACGACGGCGAGGCGACGAGGCGACGACGTGTCGACCGTCGAGTGTCCCGTGACGCCGCGACGTCAGCGACGCGACGCTTTGATGTCGCGTGCTGATAAGACCAATTGACACCCGAGTATAGTCGCCATCATCACCCCAGCCCAGCCCAGACCGGCCAGGCCAGGCCGGGCCGGGCCGGGCGAGGCACGGTCGTTCTCGCTATCTCATCGCGGCCGCCGGTCCGTCGTCGACACCCGGACCGACTGGCATCTACTGTCACCGTCGCTATCTGACGTCGCAGGGACAACACTGCAGAAATGCTAACGTTAACGAAACCCAGAACGACAATAAAAACGTAAACAATAGTAATAATCCACCTCGTATAGCGCCGGCATGCCAGAAACACTTCAGAGGCGCAAACGAAAATGATTTCTGGTAACTAAAACATTACTGGTTAGGACTAGCCTGGTGTTGGTTGGTCGCTGACATTAAAGCTTGGTGCACGGTTGACCGCACGTGTCATATGTGAGCATTTTGTGAGATGCTACGAGAGGCTCTGTAGAGACTAATGGTTGATTGTACACAGACATTGATCCCGGAAGGTCACAGTCCGCCTGGTGTGCTGTGGTGTCCCCCTTGTCGCAGTGTCCCGGCGTCACGACAGCTAGGATGAATTACGCACGTCGTCGTGCGCGGCGCGAATTTTGCCATCTCTCGGCGACAGATAACGTCGCCCCGATAGACTCGCAATCTCAGCGCCGATTTGCACGCCAGCAGCGGCCTATGTATAGCGGACGAAGAGTCGCCCTCGGGCTGGCGCGTCACATTTTCGCCACACAATGTCGATCAGACGCCTTGCTGCTATTGTTCCGCTGGCAGTTCGCACCGTTCGTCGAAATAATGGGTCGGAATTAACGGTGCGCGGTCGACCCACGCAAGGTGGGTGCGAAGCGGCACCGCGAACTCACACTTGTCCGAATGGCAACTTAATGCAGCAGCAGAGTGTCGAAGCGCCTTCGAATCGCGACTGTCATCGCCTATAAATGCAACAAATGTTACCGGTTACAGGTGACTAACTATGGAAATTGATTGGGACCAAAGCGGCGGTGAAGGAGAGAAGAACAGATGCATATCTGACGCTGCAGCCTCTGTTTCTTAGCCTGAAGATAGAGCTGAAATTTGTGCGAATTGAGCTTTGCACTTGTAGGTCTAAGTGATTTCGATAGTATAGTTGTCGGTGCAATGGACTCGGCAATCGAAGTAGCAATGACCGATAACGAGTGGTCGCGGGTGTAATTCGTTAGAGCGGACAGCGGCTAGGAAGAGCGGTGAACTGTAATCAACTATAACGAACTGAACACCGACGCTTTGACATGAGCCACCGCTGTGCTGAGCCCACGCAGCTGCTGCAGCCGCTGCACACATCTCCTCCCCATCATTCCGTGCGTCTTGTTCGCGTACAGATTAAAGACATAATCCGGGTGGATTAACGTCGCCCGATGAACCAGTCCGGCGATTATACGTTTGACCTGACCGCACTTGTCCAGCGACCTGCCGTTAAATATTCGATGTGCTGTCACAGTGCGGTACTTTTTGGTTTCCTTTCTGATTCAAGTTGTCCATTCATATTGTTGTCCTGCAGATTCGTTTGTATAAGGATATGATTGTCTCCGGCAAACTAAAATCCGACATTTAACCTGCAGTTCTATGTCTACCATGCTTGACACGCAGCAGTGCTCCGTACAACATGGCTATAGTCTGTGGCAGAGATGCATTTTTCCCTTAGAAGCGTTGGATTTCCAAATCCACTCCATAATTCATACAGGCCCAGTACACAGTAACTTATAGGATACATAGTCATCGAAACAGTCACTGATTGACAATATAATAGCAGAATTTGTGCTATATAGAGGACATACAAAAGCTGACCAGGGGCCATTGTCTATTACTGATTATAGCCTATAACTACGAAGTTCATGCACAGACCTTGCTGTCTTAACTGTTCGGATAGAATTCCAGAAATGGTGGTTGGTAGCGAGTGTATTCTCAGCAGCACGACTTTTCACTCTGCATTTCAGCTTGTGCACAGATGGATGCACGTCGTGCTCTGAACCTTTAAGCCTTGCAAGCCCCACCATCGACATGCACCATGACGACGCCAATGATATTGGCTACACGCCACTAATCCCACAGTCTGTGATGTGATGGGAATTACGTCGCTGTGAAATGAGACGCCGAACGGCGACGTCTTCACATATTTAATATCGCAGCACGCGGCTCAGGTGTTGGGCGCAGATGACGTGTGACTTAACGCAGATAAAGACGACGTCATTCATTACGTGTGCCCCTGTGATCTCCGGGCGCCTATCCTCATAAAATTACACCTAAACACCTGCGGATTGGTAGATATTAAACACTGATGAGTTTGCTGCAGTCTTTACAGACACCGTGGATTACAATCGCTTGTACGTAATCACACGTCGCGCATATTTCCTTCATGTCAAATTTCGTCCAAAATGACCAATATATACATCTTTTATTCACCGCACTGCAGCGGTAGACGAAGTACACATACAGGAAATACAACGAAACAAAAGAACAAACAAATAGAAAAGCACACGAACGGATCAGACATTAGTCATAACATGAGCAGTTCATAACATAAATGTCATATTTCCTGATAAAGTTCTTTTTCCACTCTTCAAGTTGTTCACTGGGTAACTTAAAATTGAACATTCATTGACACTCGTGAACAATATATATATCACCTGTACAAAACAATTTCATTAAAAAACTGATTTATCACAAAATCTAGGCTATTTATATCGGCTTTATTTGGCGGCAAGCATCAAGACCATATAATAACGCGGGTATTCACCATGAATAAGTTGCAGTGTTACGTTTTCTGAAGCAAAGCGTCCAGTTTTGCCAAACATTTCATTCGCTGATCTGTGAAAGGAGCGCTTTGGATCGCGTATGTCACATTTAAATAACCTTGAACTGACTACGTGAACACCAAGATATTTCATTTCATTAACCCACGCTAGTTTCCAATATAGGCTACTCCCATTTTTCGAATGGGACTGTATATGCTTCGAACTCGGAGTTAAATAAAGACAAATAACTTTATTAAAACAGGGAACAACAAGTGATTTTTTTTTAAAATTTTTATCCCTTGGTTTAAAATACTTTTCATGCAATACCGTAAAACAGTTGTTGCCAAAACGCTATTAATAACGGTTCAAGAGGAAGAGCTGTAATGAGGTTGCAGGGTCAGATGACCGCATATTATTAATTGCAGGCTGATCGGCTCACAACACATTACGTTGAATAGTACTTTTTCCTACCAAATTTCGTTTAGAATATCAAATGACGGAGGCCGCCACTTTCCTTCCTCTACCTCTACAACCAACTCAGCTGTTGTCATGAGGACACGGACTCAGTAGAACTGATACCCGTACACCTTTGGAGCGCGCTTTCTGCGGCGTCTGCAGTCCCCAAGTGTCTGGAACCAAATTCCTCCCCACAACAGGAACCTTCATTCTGCTCCGGCTTTTTGCAAAGCTGTTAAGACATCTGTTCTCAACTTTCCACAAACCAAGATGTACATGAGCCACTATAACATTTACGACCACGACTATGACTCTGACCACCTACGTAAAAAGGTGAAAGGTAAAAGATAAAGGTCCTGTACTTGCTACAGCAGGCGTACGGTTTGATTTCAGTTTCCACGTTGAGAAACTGCTGCAGTCGACAAAGCTGGCACTGTCGTCACTCATCAGATAAAGGCCGCCAAATTAAGTGCCATTTTAAAATAATATTAAGCGGCCCTGCACGCCTATACACTGACTGACGTCTGACAATCCACTTTACGTGCTCATAATCGCGTGTCATCGGCACAATCGTGTTATGAATGACGTCCAGTCATTGCACTCTATGGACGTGTGTGGTCCATGCTATAGGCGCATAGCTCATTGGCTCACCAGCGTAAACTTGTTAAATGACGCCGTCGCATGTGCAATGATCTAATAGGCCTAACTCTATGCAGACGCCAGTGTGACGTCAGACGTCACCATGGCGACAGAATCATCAGCTGTGGCAAAAGCGTTAGGCCTATGCCTAACTGCCTTCCGATCGACAACCGGTCAGAGAAAAATTGAATTGATCCGTGCGAAAAAAAGTACAAGAAAAGACGGGACAGTGATGCTCCAACAGAACTAAACAGAACTTTGTCCAAATGAAAACGAATAACGAATTATTAGCCTATTCTTGTTTGTTATTTGTTCTTTCTACCATTTGTGGTGAATAGCCTACACATTTTCAATACAGCTATAGTCAAATACATGCATGCATTGGTAAGTGAATGCACAAAGCAATGCAAGACGCATAGTAGGTTATAAGCGAATACTGCAGGCTAAACTATAAACGAAGTTGTTTAGTTGCTGATTTAAGTAACAGTATAAAAATCAAACGTAAAGGGGCAGTAGCCTACGCTGAAAAGCTGCCAAAGTGGAAATAGGCAAATTTCTTTAAATAGAAAATCGTTAAATTAATATCGAATATCGGGTATAAACATGGCAACTGTCGCATCAGTGTTGCCGGTAGCAACAGTTGCCTGGAGGCGAGCGAGTGCCGTGCAACTTAACGCTGGACACAACGTCCTGTTGACATGACCTGACCCACTTCCCGGTAACCCGACCTGACCTGACCCGGGCGCGAGCAGCATCCGATCGTCGTATTGCGTTACAGTAATCACGGAGCGAGCGGACGTCATCGACTGACAACGAGACAATCTGCCGATGATCGATTGATCGATCAATTGATGTGTCAACGTCCGACTGTTGACTTTCTCCGATGTCAGAAAGCGACAGGACCACGGGACCGCTGTCTTCTTGATGATACTCGGTGGCTTGGATAGAAACAATCCCGGTGGAGCAAGATGGGCTGTGACTAACAAAATGAGCCGCATAGAAGAAGGAGAGATGTAGCCGCAGAGTGTCGACATCATATGCGGC
>Ga0209052_1000916_pt1 | contig 10298 bp, 5 predicted proteins | sample WorMetHEROISLAND_2_FD_187409 | JGI IMG/M metagenome (GOLD analysis project Ga0209052, IMG submission 187409) | Marine gutless worms symbiont microbial communities from Max Planck institute for Marine Microbiology, Germany - Olavius sp. 4 HERON... | ecosystem: Host-associated > Annelida >...
ACTGTACCCATCTCCACCCCATCCCCACAGTTTCACATTAGTGAATGGTCTACACTGAGCATAATGTATTAATTTGATATTAATATTTAAAAGCAGAATAAGTATACACAGTAGTTACAGTATGGAATTCGTCAAAAATCGAACACTGTAAAGCAAACTTATATCCGTGATTTATGGCTTACCGTGACAGTTCATGACCAACACAAAGCAGAGACGGTTAAGTCTCACATTTTACCGCGCGGTATTACCGTCGGCGTTGCTCCCCATCCCCACGGTAACCCCGTGAGACGTGACCCCATCCCTGCGGTATTACCGTGAATGTGGTCCCCAAAGTCGTTCTATTTTTAGTAACTAGACTGGCAGCGTATTGGCCAGCGCCTATTCACGCCGTAGCACTGCTAACCTATACTGTCGTCATGTGACTTTCGGCAGGCTAGCAGTGTGCTACAGCCAAAGGCGTTCTATTTTTAGCTCGGCTACAGCTTTCACGACAGCCAAGCTTCGTTGACAACAATCGAGATACTGTACTATTAATGGAAAAAATATTAAAACCTGCAATTTTGTGAGCGTAATTAAGTAAATAAGCTGTATATACGACTAAAACGAGAAAATAGTGGCTAACTAACTGTAGCCAGCTATACTGCGGTCACGTGACGACAGTATAGCAGGCAGTGCCGCTACGGAAGTCTATTTTTAGAAGTCTGTGGTGGTCCCCATTACCGCGGTATTCCCGCCATGGGCATTACCGCATGTCTGTGTACATGTGTAGACGCTGTATCCGGGCGGCTCTCGTTCAACAGACTGAGATACACTTTCGTCAGTACGCGCGCCAGCAGGCTCCTGACAGCTTGCAGCAGGTCCATCAACTTCCACCTACTACTCCAGTAGCAGTAGTACCGTTCTGGCAAAGAAGTATCTATCTACTAAACTTTTTTGCCATTTTCTTAATAATCGTTCAGGATTTTGCAGTGAAATTTTACAATCAGGTAACAGTGCCAAAGGGCATTTCAATATCTATAACTCCAACAAAGTTATTAGATTTTGATTTTTCTTTAACCACATCGGCATTTCTCACGTTCACAGAAGGTGTGCAGAACGAAAGGTCCATCATATTTACACTGTGCTGCTGCTGCTACTACTACTACTACTACTACAACTACTACTACTACTACTAACTACTATTACTACAACTACAACTACTACTACTACTACTACTACTACTACTACTACTACTACTACTACTACTACTGTTGTGTTTACAGCAAGATGAGCTGATCAGTCAGCAAAAGGTGCACCATATTTACACTATGCTGCTGCTCCTACTACTACTACTACTACTGCTACTGCTACTGCTACTACTACTACTACTACTACTACAACTACTACTACTACTACTACTGTTGTGTTTACAGCAAGATGAGCTGATCAATCAGCTGCAGGATCAACACTATGACCAATACATGCAACACGTTCACTCACAGCTACTACTACACCAGCGCCAGCAGTTCACACAACTACATGCGCAACGACGGCAACGACAACAACAGGCCCCCGTTACTACTACAAACCACGTCCTACCAACCACGGCGTTGCCCAGCAACCAGGCCGGCGTTGCCACGACCACCCCGGCGTCACTTGGCAACGAGGCTGGCGTCACCGTGGATACGTGTGAACAAGACAGTCAGGTTGTCATAGTAACGGCGGGACGCATGAGTGGAGCTGAAACAGCGACGTCTGATGCTGCGCTGTTACCAGCAGTGAACAGTGAAAGAGAAGAACTAGATCATGATCATGAAGACGTTGATGAGGACGATGATCAAGAAGATGATCTGGGTGATGGTGACAGCGACAACGACAGCTCAGGTAACTATACGTCAGGTCATAATTAGCAGCGCCCCTAGCGCCAAATGGCAAATAATTCTGTCATTACGATGTTTTTCTGCATAGAAGTTTCTACAGCTAAGTGCAAGATAACATTGCATGCAATGCCGCTAAATTTGCCCACCTCATTCAGTGCCTTTACCGTGTAATTTTTGCGTCAGCGTGACGTCATCATTCTTTAGTTGTGTCTATCAGAGTGTCGGCTCATGGAACAACCAGCGTCCATATCATTGAGCCTGCTGTCAAAGTCGACGGTCAGTAATACCACAAAGTCCGGATGCAAAAACTTCTGCTGGAATGAGAATACTACTGCTACTGCTGCTGCTGCTGTTACTACTACTATTACTACTACTACTACTACTACTACTATAACTACTACTACTGTGTGTGTGTTTTAGAGCTGCCTGCACTGATCCCAGCTGTGCTATGGACGCGCAAAGACATTCGTGAGTTTAAGGAAAGTTTACGCAAGAACTCGGATAACATCATCCGAGTCAGCTCACTCTCCATTGCCACTGTGAGTAACTACTACACCTCGTCTACTACTACTAGGTTACTACTACACCTCGTCTACTACTACTGGGTTACTGCTACAGCTACAGCTGCACGTTGTGTACTAGTACTAGCTTACTGTTAAACTGGTTACTCACTTTACTACTAGAGATGCACGGATTATCGACAGATAATTGGCCAATTTGCCGATAATCAGTGTGGGCTGATTATGCCAGTTATAAGCTGGTTGCCAGTGGCATACCAAGATGGTTTTCAACCACAAATTGTCACACATCCAAATACTAGCCGGGAACACTAATCGAGATCGTGTAACCACTGTGCCAAACCGACACTTGAATAACTTAATGAATGTACATCACACTAACACTTTTGCTGTATGTTGTATGCATTACTTGAACCTGGTGTTAGAGATTATATTTCTGTATGGCAGCATGGGTAACTAATGGTGATGCACACAGGATTTCAGGGTCTCTGCAGCGAACGGGTTAAAATGCAACACACGAGAGAGCAGTTTGGTAATAGCATAGTTGCATAGTTCTACTGACCTTTCACAGCAACGGTACGCCAGCACTTACGCAGCTACGTGGGAGCCAAAATCCTGTTCATTTCATCACGTCATGTTTAGCATTCAGAGCATTTTGACAACGTTGTTCAACGGTTGGCAGTCGGCTGATTGTTACGAGCTTTATCAGTGCATCTCTAATTACTACTACATCTACTCCCTGCTCATGTTGTAAAATTCTGAACTCATCAGATCTACATCAATCAAACGACCAAGTCTGGTCGTTTGTGAGGCACCCTCTCTTGCCCCGCCATGTGGGGATGCTAGCGACTATTACAACTACGTAACATTAAATTATCTCGAGTTATTTGCCAGCTATTATTATTTATTATTAAAATCGTACACGAAGTACAAGAAAAATTAAAATATACAAAGGAAACAGAACAATACACAGCACTACGCTATCAGTCACTCAGTACAAATGCAATTAATAGCAGTGGCAATCCCATCAGCATCAAACAGGTCAGTGCACAAATTAGGATTGTCTCTAAAGAGCAACATATCCTTCAACACAGCAACTTTAGCTAACAGTTCAGATGACACCGTTGAATGTTAATGGTTCCAAATATAGTAGCACTGTTGGTGGTTAGGTGTAGCGGTAATGTGTTGTGTTGAATGAGCTACGTTACTCTGCGGTTAGTACTTGGATGGATGACTGTCTGGAGGCGAGTAAACCATCTCGGTACGAAGCCAACCAGCTAGGTCAACTCAGCCTTCTAGTCTTTGTAGGGTGGTAAAATGAGTGTCAGCTTTCGGGCTGAGTAGTCATAAATGGCGATGGTGAATGTAGTCACTATAGCTGCCTATAGGCGGATCTATTGGCTCAGGCTGATCGGCTTGGTCTAAAGGTTGGCGGCCACCTGTTGCTGCGTGCTACATTCGTCAAACGAACAGGGTGAACTCTCGCAGTGGCAGTGCTATGATGACAGCACCTAGGTCCATAAACATTGTTGTTGCTGTTACTATTATTATATTACTATAATAATTACTAATAATACTGGCATGTGCCAAAAGCATGACACTGGTAGCGGTATATTCTGTCAGCTACTACTACTACTACTACTAGTACTACTAACGCTGCTACTACTACTACCGCTGCTGCTGCTGCTACTACTACTACTGCTACTACTACAGCTGCTGCTACTACTACACGTGTGTGTAGGTGCGTGTGCCGACGCATGCAAGAGGCAGCAGTATATTCTGTCAGCTACTACTACTACTACTACTACTACTACAGCTACTACTACAACAACTACTACAGCTGCTGCTACTACTACACGTGTGTAGGTGCGTGTGCCGACGCATGCAAGAGGCAGCAGTACATTCTGTCAGCTACTACTACTACTACTACTACAGCTGCTGCTACTACTACATGTGTGTAGGTGCGTGTGCCGACACATGCAAGAGGCAGCAGTATATTCTGTCAGCTACTACTGCTACTACTACTACTACTACTACTACTACTACTACTACTACTACTACAGCTGCTGCTACTACTACACGTGTGTAGGTGCGTGTGCCGACGCATGCAAGAGGCAGCAGTATATTCTGGGAGTTTGCCAGTGACAGCTATGACGTGGGTTTTGGCGTCTACTTTGAGTGGACGTTGGATCCGCCGACGCAAGTCACTGTGCAAGTCTCCGAGTCTTCTGATGAAGATGACGAGCTTGATGATGAGCTTACTGAGGGTCAGTAGCACAGACTTCTAAAAATAGACCAGCAGCTCCGCCTTCCGCAGCGGTCACGTGACGACAGTATAGCCCATCAAAGATCTTCTATTTTTAGCTATTTTGATTATTGATTATTAATGATTATCGTACATACGGTCTGTGTATTAAATTACGCTCCCAAAATTGCAGTTTTTAATTTTTTCAATTAATTGTATGGTATCTCGATTGCTGTCAATGAAGCGTGGCTGTCGTGAAGGCTGCTAGCTTAGCTGGAAGTCACGTGACGGCAGTATAGGCTGGCAGTGTGCCACAGCCTGAATAGGTGCTGGCCAATACGCTGCCAGTCTACTAAAAATAGGTCTTTGGTCAGTAGTACTACTAGTAGTAATAGCAGTAGTAGTAGTGGTAGCAGTATTAGTAGTATGATCGTGCTGCTGTAAACTGTCAGTGTAAGTTCTGATCTAATTGACAGCTTAGCTTCTAGTAGCTTGACTGAGTATTTACGTACGTCCATCCGTCCAAGAAAAGTTTTTCCCATTCAAATGAAGTCTGGTGTATAGGTAGTGTTAGGTGATTGCTGCGTGATGGTATGTCATGTGACCCAATCCAAGGTCAAGGTCAAGGTCACCGTCACGTGACCTACAAAGTTATAAATTCTTCCATTTTGCATTTCAAAGTCTATCTCTTCCGCTGTTTACAGTGGGAGCTGGCAAGTGACTGACCGGTCATTAACTGCGGGACAATATCTCGATTTGTTCACGCGAGATTTTTGATATTTGGTCTAGTTTTTGTGTCACACGACTTTGAACTTTAATCATTCAGTCAGTCAAAGAATAATCACTTGCAACGAGAAGCTCAGCTACCGCTTAGAGAACAGGGCGTCAGCTTTATGCTTTCGTCTCGTCATAATGCTACTCTCGGGAATTTGACTTTTTTGAGTTTAGTTATACGTTACGTGTGGGATTTTTAGCAAACCTACATGGCAACGTATGCATGCGAGTCTACAAGAATAGCACCAACTGTCAATTGACGTCTCCTTGCGTGAAAACCGTAGCACATATCCGAATAAACCTTACATTGCCAGAAACTAGAGTCCCTGGCGAACATTTCTGTCTGACAGTGTGGGAGTATTTTCATTCGTTTTTACATAGTTGTTGTCGAAAGCAAGGCAGAAAAATCTAGTCAAACTGCCAACACAACGTTGTGAAACCAGCACAGAGGAGTCGACCGGTCATCATCGTCATCATCATCATCATAACATTTGTTTGTTTGTTTATTATATGGTTCATACACACGTTAAGTCGTTCACAATAGTGAAGAATCGCAAGTGTGGACAAGTCACGAGTCACTGCAGGAAAGCACGACATAACATGTTGTGTGCAGATATACAACAAAATCAGTCCCTTTTCTTTCTTTTTCTATCCTTTTATGCCATTTTTCCCTTTTCTTTTTCTGTATTTTCCCAAATCCAGCTACAGCGTCTCTGGAGTGCTGTGGGCTCCTCCAGTGGGGTTCATTGCCAATTTTGGAGCATTCGGGGCATTAAGAACGCATTTGGAAGCCAGCTGTAGAGGAAGTTGATGTATTTTTTGCCCCAAATTATGCCTTCTTGCTTCCTGTATTGCTCAAACCGCCCACTACTCTATGATGGAGTATTTGCTCCTAGGTTTATATGGTGTGGGCAGCGAGATGCAGCCGTAATTCTACAAAAGGGGTTTTCATTTTCAGCAGACCCTTGTGTTGCTTTGTTCTTTGCCTACTTACTGGCTCTTTGAGATGCCAAATATGTTGACGTTGGCATATTAAAGGCACTTGGCTGTGGTTTGACTAAGTTAACTTCCAGCCTTGCTGCCAGTGAGTGGTAGTAAGAAGTGTATGGAAACAGTGAATATACTACACTGACTGATTGTTGCAACTGTTTGTGCCTGCCATCTGTTTTGAATTAAAATGTGGCTCTCAAGTCTAAACTACTGCCACTTAGACAGGGCTTGAACCACGACGGCAGGCCCAGTGTGGCGCACTGGTGATTTCCTTGGCCACCTGTAAAGCACACCGGCACTACTTTTTCATGAGATAGTTACAAAATAATATATTTGATACACAATATTAGATTGCACTCCAACAGTTCACATGCCGGCACTTTTTTCCACTCCAAGCCCTGCCTACTACTACTACTACTACTACTGCTACTACCGCTACTGCTACTACTACTACTACTACTACTGCGGTACTACTACAGTGTCTGTGTGTGGTCCAGGTGGTGTGGAGTCCAGTGGTGGTAGTGGTGGTGGTGGTGCAAAGGATGTGGAGAAGGGTTGTCGTAGTCGCAAAGACTCGGGTGGGCCTCCATGTGATGAAATAATCCAGATCTACCGGCGCGACTGTCATGAGGAAGTCTACTGCGGCAGCCACTCGTACCCCGGCCGCGGAGTTTACCTACTCAAGTTCGACAACAGCTACTCACTGTGGAGGTCCAAAACCGTCTACTACCGAGTATTCTACTCTAAATAATCACCACCACCGACCCAGCACTAGTGATGGGTCAGCAGTGATTTCATCGTTCTGACACGTTACTAGTTTCGTTCCAGCACTAGTGACGAGCTGTTTGTAAGTTTCTATATTCGTTATTGTTCAAGAAGCTGGCTTTGCGTTTTGTCCCAAATTAGTCAGATTAGAGTGTACACAGACAGTGATTATGTAAAAGTACTCAGTGACCAGTACTCTGTGTGACCCAGCACTAGTGATGGGTCACATCTGTGCACTAGTTCCTATAATCGTGAGTTGAATATTGTACTCCACAACCCGGCATAGTGACGTGTCGATGTAAGAAATGTGTGCATTGATATATATTGTGATATTTTGCTATAAGTCCCATCACAACAGTTTGCTGTTGTGACGTGTTCGTTGTTGACATAGTGTTGTTTGCACCATTGATATCAGTGTGTACTACATAGAGATATTACATCTTTACTGCATAGATACGAGGGTCATTCAGGAAGTTCGTAGACTGACACAGTTAACCAAAATGACGTCATATTTTGTCGTATTTCATCACAGACTACGGCAACTGAAATGCACTTGGTCCAACAATTCTCCAAAGCTTGGATTCCACTGTAGAAGAATTGTTGATCTCGGTCTTCTTTTAGCCAGCAATTTGTAGCGCATTACTTACTCATCGTCAGCAAATTTGTGTCGTTTCATCAATTTAGGGAACAAATAATAGTCACTTGGGGCCAGAAAAAAGAGCAATTTTTTTCTGAGTAACTTTGACTAATTTAAACTTATTTTTACAAGTTTGCTCGCAGTATCTCGACGACACGTTTTACTAGAAAGATCTAAAACCGACCTTTGAAATTTACTTTTCATTAAGTTTTGCTACTGTTATCATGACGTCATCGAAAATGCCATTTTCGTGGGGAGCTAGCGTCTAATTGAGCCTTTGCAATACAAAAAAGGCCAATTGTTGAAAATAATGCAATAAAAAACTTCGTAGATTGGAAACTTAGAAATAAATTACTTTTGCCAAAAAATGTTAACCTAGTTTTCCTTTTCGCCGTATTAATCGTGGCCGTCGCGTGCACTACGGGAACGTCGTTGTGTAGATGCAGCCGTTATCAGCGGCAGCGTCGTCTCTACAGCATGCGTTAGCGTCATGGCGGTGCACATTTTGAACGAAGTTTTGACTCCAAAGTTAGTTAATAGCAAGTTTTGTTGCTGTTGCTAACAACTTAAGCAGCTGCAAGCAAAAAAAGACTACTATTTTCTGTATTTTGCGTTTGTCTTGGTGTGGAGTTAAGTAAGAATACGAATAGTGTTTTATTTGCACGGTAAAGTAGCGCCACTAATTAGGTGAGGTGGACTCTCGGTACACGGTCTGGTGCACATTACTTTTTTAATGTTGCCTACCAAAAATTATAAACGTGCATTTGAAGGTGTTGAAATTATTATCCGGAACATTGTTAGCGTTTTTCTCCGAGGTCAGATACAATAAAAACAAGCATTTTGATGTCGTCATAATTACGTCAGCACTACATACTGATAAGGAGAAAGGTTCTTGATTTTTTACTGAAGTGGATTTTCAGGACGACTCATTCCAAATATTATAAAAAAGAGATGTCGAGAATACCGTACTTTTTTTCCAGACACATTGTATATCAGTCTACAAACTTTATGAATGCCCCTCGTAGATGTCGACTGCATTGTATAGATATTTGCTTGTTGCATATTGTTGTATTTTATGCCTCTATTCGCCAGTGTCCATTGCTGTGTTTGTTTATTAATTATCAGTGAAACTTAAGGGACACATGGCTGCTGGTTTTCCTCAGAATTACCTTGGCCAAAAATTCCATTGTAAATCCGTTTGTTCATATGCATCTCCCTTGACTTGAGCCATTGGAGCAAGTTCCCATTCCTCTTTCTCTTTCCCTTTCTCTCCTTTTCTTTCCCTTTCTCTATTTCTGTTTCAGCGGCCTCTCCCTCAAATCCTGCTAGGGGATCCGGGTAATGCTGTAAGCTCCCGCATTGTGGTCCACTAAGATTGATTTTTGACATTCTGGTCCGCACAATGCATTTGCAACAAAGATATAATTTAGTTTTTACGCATGACAGCACGTACTAGCTATCGTAATTCTGTCCGTCCGTTTGTCTGTCCGGCTGTCTGTCATGACCCGGTATCGATTCAAGCCTGGGTGAGATAGACTCCGGGTTTTTACCATATGATAGCCTAGAGTCTCTAGTTTCTGTTTCTTGTGAGCAAATTTGGTGCCGCTGGATGAGGAGATTCCCCTTGAACAAGGGATTCAAAGAGAGGTACCCACCTTAGAAATTGTTATTTTACCACTAGTACTCATCTAGCGTGAGAATGGTTGCAGATAGACACAGACTTGCTGCTGATGACCTTTCCGGGTCCTTTCCAACATTGATGACCCATTTTTCGCGATTTTAGCTGCGACATACATTTATAGAGTGAATTTTTGTCGAAATTATAGGAGATAGACCAAGACAGTCTGCGTATGAAATTAAACTGATGCTGTTGGCTGACACGCGTCCCTACTTTTGTATTGGGACATTTGTTCGAGGTTTATATGGTGTAGTTGTCCGGGACTTGTCCGTGTGTGTGACTAAGTAAAGCTTGTGTTCATAACATATCATCGACGTACGTACGATGTTGTACATGTCCGCTTGGTTATATATTTCAACGTTCTATGCGTGTTCTCTGTGTTGTGACTGCATTTCTATGCCGTTGTTTAACCGTTCAATTTGTTGTTCTTTGTGACAGTGACTGGTCAACTTTGCTACACTAATGTTCAGCAACGTTTAGTTAATTTTTCTTCGTTGTTGTCTGTCACTTCCTGGCGAAGTGAAGAACTGTTGTCCATCTCCTAAATGTCACTTCATCTCTTGTCGATGTTATTAACTGTATATATTTATTTACATGTATTTGTTTCGTTATTGTTCTTGTATTAAGCTCTTATTTTAGCAGCAAACTGTTGCTTATGTAGTAGATCATTTACTTATTTAACGCTGTTATACGGTATGCTAGTTACTAATAGTAATGATGTTGTTATTGTATTTGTTACACTGTTGTTGCTTAGCCGACAGGCCTATATTGAGACCCAGCCTAAGGGTGCATTCACACAGACACGAGTGCGAGTCCGAGTTCCCGTATACGG
>Ga0209052_1000917_pt1 | contig 10298 bp, 3 predicted proteins | sample WorMetHEROISLAND_2_FD_187409 | JGI IMG/M metagenome (GOLD analysis project Ga0209052, IMG submission 187409) | Marine gutless worms symbiont microbial communities from Max Planck institute for Marine Microbiology, Germany - Olavius sp. 4 HERON... | ecosystem: Host-associated > Annelida >...
TGTATGGGTGTCGTCGTCGATCACGTCATGAGGCAGTGATGGTAGCAACGCGGATACGTGGCTGCTGATGTCGACTGACTTTCGTTCGATGCTGCCGACGTCAGGACCTGGTGACGTCTCAGCGGCAGCAACCGCTGGCGAAGGCGTGACCTCGGCAGCTGCGACGTCACTGCACTGCGACTGACCGGTTGGCTCTGAAGCCGGCTCATCCGCTGGTAAAGACGTGGACATGGCCTCGGCCGCAGCCGAGACGTCTGAATTCAAGGCACTCGACGCATGAGTTTGAGGCTGGCACGCAGCATCAGGCTGCGAGCTTGGTCCAGTCGAGTCGACCACTGTCGTCTGACCGACGTCGTCAGCATCCGTGTCCGACGAGCTGTCTCTCGGCGCGTCCGAGACGTAGGTCGTCGGTCTTCGCTGCACAGGCTTCAATGATTTGTCGTCGTCGTCGTCGTCGCCGTCTGCTGCAAACGCCACGTGTTTCGTATCCTGGGAGTCGTCCGGTTGATGTGTGGTCGTCAGAGATGACTCGTCAGTATCGCCTGTCAGTTCTGTGATGTGCGACGCATCGACGCACGACAACGTCGCTAGTTCGCACGACTTCTGCCTCTTCTTTCCCGTCTCGTTTCTCTCGCACGCAGGTCTTGCTGGTTTCGCTGGCATACAGCAGGACGACGTGGGTGGCATTGGAAATCGACATGCCGAGTAGTCCGGCTGATGTGTGGTCGTGGGGAGACATGACTTCTCCGCGTCGCCCGTTGACATCACCGTGACGTAGGACGAGGCAGTTGACGCATCAGCTGGTGACGACGGAACTGAGTCAGTCATCGGTCGCGACGTTGATCCCCTGGCTTTCACTGTCTGTTTACTTTCCGTCGCACATGCGCATGCGTCGTTTAAGGCCACCGAGTAGCGGCATGGAACTTGCGATGGCGCACACTCGGACCGCGACTTTCGTGCAGTTTTCTGTTCGCACTTTGTGAGGTCTTCGTGCCTAAGGGCTGCTGCCGTTGCAAGGCACTCTTGCGAGTGCGGTAGCGATTGAGTGGCGGATGGTGCCGCAGTTGCGTACGACGCAGCTGTGACGTCACTGTACTGTGACCTGGCCGCACTCTGTACTGACTGTATGTCATCGCAATCTGACGGCGTCGTCTTGGGTGGTGCGGTGGGCTCAGACTGACCGCTTGGCTCAACTGCGACGATGTTTTTGGCGTCGTTAACTATTCCCGCCCACAACTGTCGTACAGAATCGGTGGGTCCCATTTCTGCAATAATCGATGAAATAGCCAGCCAGGCGTCTTTTTCTTCGGGGCTCATTTCCGTCGGTTGATGTAGTTCCACGTTGCCGCCTGTGAAACATACACTATGCAGTGAAAGTATTGAAGAAACTGGAAAACTAAAACGAACTACTTCATAAACTGTATGCGCACATTACAGATACTTCTTAGGAGGATCACATGCGGCCTCACTCACAATGAAATGTCTTTGGTTTACTCTCGTCTAGTGGCTGAAGCAAAAGTGAGAAGTACAACTTTTGTTATGTGTCTATAGAAAAAAAGGTTAATTTCCCCATGATAAAGTGAAAGCATATTTATGATTTTTTTTCTTCTGATTTTTGGTACTAAAAACTGAACAAATTTTGATGATTATTGCTGTATTCACCTATCTAAAGCAGGCAATGACAATAATGACAATGTGCGTGTAGATGATAGATCGTAAGCTGCAAAATGCTGATGAAGGTCTTTTGACTTAGACCTACATTTCTGCACTTACACATTTATTACACTACATTGTATATTACTATTTTTTATTTTGACAATTGGAAGATTCGCTGTGAAATGTTTGCACAACAACATTATAATTATATTTATAAAATAACAACATTTTACAGTTACACAGTTACAAATAATTGTTTATTATTTCATAAAATGTTACTTTTGAATTTCTATAACACGATCTAGGCCTATCTGAAAATTGTTCCTATTGATGCTGACCACGCTTGACGCAAACAGCTCAGCAGTTTCGTCGCTAAATCTACGTCCCGTCCTGTGGTTCCTTTCTATATGCCTGTATCCGACTTCCGTCCAAGACTTTGAAGACTGCATCCACGATAATTTTCAAAGTTCCTGTGATATATTTTTTGATTCTGATTATTGGAAGATTTACTAGATCTGGAGGAAAGCCTACCTCTTCTCCACATTACAACGACTCTTTGTCGCTGACTGTAGGGTAGTCTAGAAGTGTTCTACTCTTAGCACGCTAATCCCGGCAAACTGACTAACTGATCGACTGAGATTTTAAGCGCCTGGAGAGTTGCCCGAAAAACTACTAAAACGTGATCAGGAATACGTAGGCAGTTTGCCCTTTAGCTTACAAACTGCGTGATCTAATGAAGTAATGATACATTCGTTATTCATATTATGTGATGTTTATCGTTGTATTCGATTTCGTGAAAGTTTAAAGCTCTTACTGGCAGTCGTCTGTCGTTCTTCGATTGCCGGTTGCTGAGGTACTTCGGCAGGTGTCGCCAGCTGTCATTGCCCCACGCACGCACACGTACATTATGACGATTTCGAATTTTTATTTATATATTTTTCTACCTACAGTTTTTTTCTTAACTAATCACATATTTAGTTATTTGGTTAATTCATTAATTTGTCTATTAGTTTATTTACATTGTGCAAAATGATCTTGACTGATTCGCCGTATTCTTAACGTATAGTTTGCGTATAAAGCGCAAGTAACTTTTTGTCATGCGAGAAGCTATGCTTAACCGGCTCTGTTATACAGGGTGAACCTAAAAATATCCCAAAACGAAAATTACGATATCTGAAAAAAGCGCGAATATTTTTGTACCAAATTTTGCTGATTTGTTTACAAGACAACTGTGCACAAGTTTGCTGCTTTGTGCTATATTTACTTGACATACGCCAAATTGACGGAAACGCAAACTTCAGGAACGAATTTTGCAACTTAACAGACTGTACAAGAAGCTGATTTTATTATAAATGTTATCGAGTGCCCAATACCACCTTTGTTGCGATGTTATTGTGACGTAAGCATAATTATTTGGTTTACTTCGGAAAAAATGATACATTTTTCAATATTTTGTCATAATCGCGGTTAGGATTACAGATTTGGTCATGGGTGAAATATCCTACGAAACCAAAATGCGGATGCAGACATTCCACGAAATTAGTTTAAGACGCTGAAAAATTATTACAAATTTTACTGAAAAGAGTTGAAAGCTTATCTCGGTAAAAGCAATCTGTTTATCATTTTTCATTAGCTAGTCAAGCTTGTGCAGCATTAAATTGTTTTTCAGCGTTGGAAATGCATGAGATGTTCGATACATTGCGCTGTTGACTCGCGAAAATCAAACATTGAATTTGATGCTGTACAACTTTGCCAAACATGAACTAAATGTAGCAAAATTAAGCAGGATTCTGAAGTATTGTGTGCTAAATGAACGAGGACAATTTTGTGCAAAAATATTCTTACACTACACAGATATCGTGATTTTCGTGTTGGATTATTTTATTGTGACTCACCCTGTATATCTGCGTGTATTATCTCTCTACACGTCTGTCCATCATGTACGTTGGTTGTGTGCAAAAATGCTCTAAAATTGTCATGTGGTTTAACTACGTTTTATTACGATTACTTTTTAATTGCTACTAAGCTCTATTGCCGGTTACCAAGGCTAACTTTTTAGCCATTGTAGCTAATTCCTGATTTTTAATTTTATATCATTCATTGCTGTTTTTATAGTCATTATATTTTAATTCTATTGTACACTACAATCCAGCTGAATTATTCTAAAAAATCAATAAACGTATTATGTATGTGTGTAAAAGTCTAGTTGCTTAGAAATGTTGTATAGCTGACTACGGAAAGTCAAATCCTAGAGCGGTACAGACCTCGGTCGCCGTAGCAGTAGGTGCCGACCAGTCTTCATAAATGTCTGCAGTCGTCCGTTGTTTGTTTGGCGCTCCTAGCAACGTCTCGTGGTCATTGTCTGTCCCGTGCTGTGCAGATGCTATCTTGCCGCGCTCATCCTCTGCAGCAGCACTGGCTCCGGTCGCCGTCTCAGATTTTAGCACTTCTGCTTCCGGACTCTCATTTGTCGTCGACAACTCTGGAGTCGCGTCCTCTCTGTCGTCGGTGATTGCCGGCGCCGGATGAGCGTGTCCTGTCGAGGCCGCTGCGGTTGCGGCGTCAGGCTGCTCGGCAGAGAACGTCCAAACGGTTTCAGTGACTGCAGCGGTCGGCAGCATCAGTGGCGCGTCACTGGTCTGCTGGCCGGCCTCGCGAGTACCGCTCGACGGTCGATCTGTCGTGGCGCTGATGAGCTGAGTCGGAGCTGACTGGCACGACTGGGCTAGTTTCACGTCACCCTCTGATTCCGTCGAACCTACGCACCAGTCCGACAATGTATATGACGCATTCTCAGCTTCACAGAAAACGTCTCGTCGAATGATCGCACAGCGAACAAGGGATAATTTTTGCCTTTTTCTGTCTTTTTTCTGCCTTTTTTCTGTCTTATCTTGATTTGATTTTTAATCCGAAGATTAAAACATGCGTTCTGGCAACCTTTGCTACACGATTGGTTTAACTACGTTTTATTACGATTACTTTTTAATTACTTTTTAATTGCTACTAAGCCCTATTTCCTAGTACCACTAAAACACCATTAAAACCATTAAAACATGCGTTCTGGCAACCTTTTCTACACGAATAATACGATCTGAATGGGGGCTATAGAACCAGATTCGGCGAACGAGCAAACTAGCAAGTAAGAATTATGTGTTTTTTTGTATGATTGGTCAATCGTAGTACAAATTTGTAATTCCGAGGCTGAATAGTCGCGACTGCAGCAATTGATGATGTAATTACATGCATCGCTGTCGTTCGCATCTCTCTGGCGACGCTTGCCGGCTGTTTGTTGAGGTGATGTTGACCTGCCAGTTATGAGCTGCAGAAACCACGGCATTGTTGACCACGGCTCTTCCGCAGCACCTCGTTGTCGACATCTCTGCCCGCATGCTAGACACTGCAGCTAAGCACACACCCACAAGAACGGATACGCACATGTATGCTCTCAACTTCAACCTGTTTTGTGTTTATTACACGCGATTAACACTCGCAAAATTTTGTGGTTTTATCATTGCACCATTTACTGATGGTTGCCAAATTGCGTAGCAGCTAGAATCATAAACATTACGATAATCGAAGCAGCTAGTCTAAGGTGGGACTGGGCCGTTTTATGGTTTGCGTAATTTATACTGCTGCTGCTGCTGCTGCTGCTGCTGCTGCTGCTACTGCTACTACTACTACTACTACTACTACTACTACTACTCTGCCTGGTCGAGTGGTCGAGCAGTCACTGAAACAGTTTGGACGTTCTCTGCCTACTACTTCCACCATTACCACTACTTGTTTTATTGATGAATAAAACATGGTAGAAAAACAGAGTATGTAGTCGAACAATAAACGAAAAAGCAATCTTTTCATTCAGGCGTTAACAGAATCTACGATGCAGTCAGAACGCTCGTTACCTGACACTGCAGACTGCCAGACCACGGACAAGGGGCTAGTGCATCGCGCGGTGTGCATGTTTATGTCCCAGCTTTCGCTGGTACTCATTGCGCCTACCCACGGAGGGATGGCCAGGCTGAGTTCACCTGGTCGAACAATAAACGAAAAAGCAATCTTTTCATTCAGGCGTTAACAGAATCTACGATGCAGTCAGAACGCTCGTTACCTGACACTGCAGACTGCCAGACATCGGACACTGTCCACTCTGAGTCTGAGTTTCGTCGTCATCAACGTGTTCTGACTCATGCGACTCACTGTCGCTGCAGCAGCTGCTGCAAGCCGCTGACGACGTGACGTCTGTCGTGCGGCTGTCTGCAGTCTGTACGCTTGATGGCGAAGCTGTGCAGCACTGACGACTATCGTCGTCCGTCGTCTGTGCATGCTGATCCTCACCATCACTGACGTCATCGTCACGCCGGTCCTGCTGTTCAACGGACTCCGACACCGCCGCATCTCTGTCTGCACGCGGCCGATGAAAGCACCTCTGACAGCTGGCATTGACAGTCTGCGTGGTTGCCGGACTTCCACATATTGGCGTAGCATCGTACTGTAGCGGCGTGCACTTCTCGCCGTCCATCACCGATGCCGTTCCACTGCGGCACGGCGCGTCGCTGTGGCTGTACGCCGTACCCGTACGTGCGTCAGACCGAGCGCCGTCGGTGAAATTCTGCTGTTTTATCGTTGAGACTTCGGCGGTCGACTCGTTGTCGCCGGTGACGTCGTCGGTCGTTTCTCCGTAATTACTGCGGTAGCAGTTGCAGTTCGGACATATCTCTCGATCATCCTGTAGACTTCCAGACGACAACTCATCGTTACACCTGTCGGCATCATAGTCATCCTCCGATGCTGACGTCTGGGGCAAACTATTGCTGGATCCAGCTGCAGCTCTAGTCGATATCTGATTGACAGTTTCAGTCCTTGACACCCTGCTTCTGCTTGATCCACGTTTACTTGGCGTCGACTGCGTCTCGACTATATCATGAGCTGTATCACGAGTTGCGACTTCGTTCTTCGTTGTCCAGGTATAACATGGCGAGAAGCACTTGTCGCAATCACACGGTACGACTCTGTAATCGCAGTATCGTCTGCACTCTCCGTTACAGCAGTATACAGCATTTTCGTTCTGTGGCGTAACTTTAGTCCTTTCTGAAATTTCTTCCGCATCCCGGTCATCAGTCTTCTTAATCTTGTCATTAGATCTACGTCTGACTGTAGCACGCATCATCGGCAGAGTTTCTGTATTGGAGTGATGTGCGTTCGGAGTACTACTCGTTCTGGACTGGTGGTGATGACTGCCGTCGACCGTAGACGCCACGCGTTCTGTCGACTTCGTCACTCTGTTACGTGCCTTGCCGTTTCGCATCTGCTCAACGTGTCGACAATTGCACGTATTATTAGAGTCGTCCAGATCCCAGACGATGGTACTTCTAGAGCCGGTCGCGTTTGGCCGACAGGTACCGGACATCAGAGTCCAGCCGTCACTGTCTGGATTTGATCCTCTAGCACTCAGCAAACTCGACTCGCTCGACGACTCTGTTGTACTGTCAGTTTCCTCGCATACACTACGCCGATTTGAGTGCTGTGCCTTGTTACGTCCACTTCCAGAATTAAACTTTCCTTTAGTCTTTGCGGTTTGATTATCAGGTGACCTACCTTTATCTTTCGCAGTGTGAGTATCCGGTGACTTACCTTTAGCTTTCGTAGTCTGACTATCGGGTGACTTGCCTTTGGTCTTTTTGTTCTGACAATTAGGTAACTCTTTTGGCCCTACCCCTTTTGCGCTGAGCAGACTGGAACACTTCCTAGCAGCAATCGTGCAACAGCAATTGCAACAGCCGGCGGCGCTCGACCTGCAGCCGCCAGTCACCAGTCTCCAGTCATTGCCATTTAAATCTGATCCTTCACCACTCGGCAGACTTTCACGCGAGGAAACTTGTTTGGCATCAAGTTTATGGTGAGCCTTACCGTCAGCCTTCTTCGTATGATGATCAGGTGACTTTGGCCTACCAACGGCCTTCTTTTTGTCATTATCAGGTGTTTTTGGCCTACCTTCAGCCTTCTTTTTGCGGTCATCAGGTGATTTAGGCTTACCGTCAGCCTTCTTCGTGTTCTTATCAGGTGATTTGCCTTTGGCGTTCTTGGTCGGACAATTTGGTAACTCTTTTGGCCCTACCCCTTTTGCGCTCAGCAGACTGGAACACTTCCTAGCAGCAATCGTGCAACAGCAATTGCAACAGCAGGCGGCGTCCGACCTGCAGCCGCCAGTCACCAGTCTCCAGTCATTGTCATTTGAATCTGATCCATCACCACCCGGCAGACTTTCACGCGAGGAAACTTGTTTGGCATCAAGTTTATGGTGAGCCTTACCGTCAGCCTTCTTTTTTTGACCATCAGGTGACTTGGGCTGATTGCCAGCCTTCTTTGTGTGTTGTCGGTTGTTGGACTTCCCCTGAGCTTTGGCGTTATTGTGCGTGATGTAATTATCAAGTGACGGTTCTTCGAAAGTGCTCTGCAGACTGGACGAAGTCCGAGCGACAGCCGTGCGACAGCCGTGGACTACGCCCGACGTCCAGGCGTTATTCACCAGCCTCCATTCGCCGTCGTCTGGATTTGAGCCTTTTGCACTGAGTAGACTTTCTTCACTCGACGACACTCGTCTGGCGTTCAAGTGACTGGAAGGTGGTATATTATTGTTAGATGCCTGGTCCACGTTTGACCGATTTGAGAGTTTCCAGTTGTGACATGCGCTACCAGAACAGTGCCATTGGTAAGCCTTGCAGTAGCACTTCGTGACGTGACGATCAGACGACTGTTCTCCGGCTGCGATCAGCGTACTGGACTGACTCAGTGATTCCTGAGTCACAATCTTGCAACAGCCTGACTGGCCCGTCGGTCTCCATTCGTTGTCGTCTGCATTGGAGCCTTTTCGACTGAGCAAACTTGCTTCACTGGACGGCGCTTGTCTGGCACACGAGTGGCTCGAAATTGATGCATTTTCATCGGTTGCTTTGTCTACATTTGGTTGATTTGAGTGTTGACAGTGGCAACATGCACTGCTAGCACAAAACGTCTGCTGGCAGTTGCAGTACTCACTTGTGGCGTGATGACTGCTAAGCGACTGGTGCTCGACGGCGTTTAGCTGACTTGACTGAGGCAAAGAATTCCGAGGCAGAGTCTTGCAACAACCGACCGCGTTTAACTGGCAAGTATTAGGTATCAGCCAGCATCCAACACTGTGGAACTTTTCGCCTGCCGAGACCTCGTTTTTTGTCGATAATTCGTGGCAAGTTTCTTCTGTCGGAATTTTCTGTTGTGACGACAATTTGTGGAAAGGTTCGCCTTCTGCAGGAATATTGTATTGTGTCGATAGTCTGTGAAACGTTTCTGCTTCAGGAATCTCGCCTGTTGTTGACAATTTGTGAAACTTTTCTCCATCTGGTATCTCGTATTGTGTCGATAGTCTGTGAAACGTTTTTCCTTGAGGAATCTCGCTTGTTGTTGACAATCTCTGAAACTTTTCTCCATCTGGTGTCTCGAATTGTGCCGATAGTCTGTGAAACGTTTCTCCTTCAGGAATCTCGCCTATTGTTGACAATCTGTGGAACGTTTCTCCAGCTGAAATATCGTATTGCGTCGATAATCTGTGGAACGTTTCTGCCGGTGGAATCTCGTGTTTAGTATCTGGATATGAACCTTTTGCGCTGCCTTTAACTAACGGAACTTGTCTGCCATCTAAGTGGCTGCCAGGTGTTATATCGTTATCGGTTGTCTTGTCCACGTTTGACCCACCCGAGGGTTCGCAGTCGTAGCATACGTTGCTTGCACACAACCATCGATGAAGCTGACAGCAGTGCTTCGTGGTGTCACTGTCAAGCGATTGCTGTGTGACGCAGCTCAGATGACTCGACTGGCACGAACTGATGCCGGAACTGATCGCGGTCAGCCGGGAAGCGTCGGTCACCAGCCAGCATCCGTCCGTGTCCAGTCGACTGAGTTCAGTCTGCTGCCCATCAAGTGCCTGCTCCCCTGCCGTGTTCTCGATGATGCATGCGTCGGTGCTTGGAGCAGTGACGTCATCATCGTTACTGATCGAGCTGCAGCCGCTGCAGCTGCCAGCCGTCGTCGTTCCGCCGCCGTTGCTACACGCACTGAGGACGCTCGAGTTACGCGACGCGTCACTTGACTCTGAGTCGTCGTTGTTTGAGTCAGCTTCACCGTCACCGCACTGCTGCCGGCTGCCGAACACTACACGAGCTGACCGGCAAGGACATGACAACGTCATCAGCTGGCTGCACGCCATGCAGTTGACGTGGTTCGAGCTGTGCCACCCGCTGTTTGAGTTGTTCCTATGCATGTCTGCAGCATCTGGACGCGTTGCCTGCCCGCACTGATTTCTGCCAGGACCACCCACACTCTACGACGTTCCAAGAATCATCGGCGCGACGTCAGACCACACAGTGTTCGCTGTCCACGTCACTTGTCCTCGTATGCATTTCCCTGTTACACAAAACAGCAACGTACGACATTGAATATACCATCTTGCCGCGCTTCGCTTTTATTGTATGGTTGTGAAATCTGGCACGTGTCTCCTTCTGATATGTACAAAGTTAATGTCGCTTGGAATAACTGTTTCAGAAATTTTTTTAATGCGTGTTGGCGAGAGAGTGCAAAACCGCTTTTATATTACTGCAATACCATGT
>Ga0209052_1000918_pt1 | contig 10287 bp, 4 predicted proteins | sample WorMetHEROISLAND_2_FD_187409 | JGI IMG/M metagenome (GOLD analysis project Ga0209052, IMG submission 187409) | Marine gutless worms symbiont microbial communities from Max Planck institute for Marine Microbiology, Germany - Olavius sp. 4 HERON... | ecosystem: Host-associated > Annelida >...
TTACAATTGTATGCTGGCATAGAAAAATTATTAAATTGCTCTATGTTGTGCTGGAATAGTTCATTAATTTATAAGGGGTGTACGACGAAGTTGGTAAAAAGTTTTGTCAACGAAGTGAACTATTGTCCGTTATTGTCGCAATAAGTGCTAAAATATCAAATGCAAACTGAGTTTGCAAACTTAATTTTTTGTGATTACAGTCTCCAGTGTTAATTTTGCTGTAAAAATCATTTCTAAATTTTTACCCGGTATCTTACGCTTCAAGATCAAACCCCTTATGTCGAAGTAGTTTGGCGCGGGTAGGTACCGTAGATCAAAGACGTTCTATGTTTAGCTCTAGACTGGCAGCGTGTTCGCCAGCGTCTATTCACGCTGTGCCACACTGCTACGTAGATTTGAAAGTAGAATTCCACAAGAAAGCATCCTTGGTCAAACATTATTTTAATATATATCAATGATGTGCCTGATCTTTGCGACATAGGCACTCAAGTAACCAACATGTACCTATATGCGGAATGGCCAATGACAAAGTGGGAAGGTTTTTGAGGTGATACTTCTTTTTTAGTTTTTTTCTACCTCAGGCCTCGAATCGAATTTCTCCCATAACCGTCTGTTTCTAGATTTTTTATTTCTGCTTTTTCAGTGTCATTTAAGACATTTTTTTTCTAATTTTTTAGTTTATGTGCTAGATAAAACTGGCAGCTTGCCTGTCAGTTTTTCAGTGCAAATCATCTATCGTTTGGTATCGTATCTTACAGCATAGATTTTTGTGAGATTTTCATAGATGACTCGGATAGGCCTACAGAGTAGAGCATTCTGATTCGCCAAAAATAATTTCGATTACATTCGATTCGATTCACGCCGGAAAATCGATTCGTCCGATTCGATTCCCCTACACATGGCCGTAACCCAGGAGGTGGGAGGGAGGGGGCCGCCTGGCTGAGGGCCGTGTACGGCGTGCTCCCTCGCAAAATATGGGTGCCCCACTGCCGTGTCAGCTGCGGTAATCCGTCGATCGGTGGTTTGGCAGACAGACGCCAACAACCAGTACAATCGAATCGGACGTTCCGATGTTTGGGGAAACCGAATCTATTCGAATCGATTCGCTAAGTGAATCGAATCGAATCGATTCGAATCGCGGATCGGAATGCTCTACTACAGCGCAGCGGCGTAGCCTACCTGCAAGTGAGATGGCAGCGTGAAGACTGTGCCGCGTGTGCTTGGACCGCGGGAGCTCGTCCACGAACGACATCAGGCATGTCGACGTCAGCATCACAAACCACCAGCGCGTCGTCTACTACGACCCGCCTGGCTGCACCAGCACCAGCACCAGCACCGGCATCCACACGCCGGCCTGAGCACGATGATGGCCGATCGACGACTGAATTCATTGCCACAGACAGCGCTGAGTCACCGTCGGTGCCGACGACCGACGAACGACGTGACGATGTAGGCCTGGCTAGCGCGCCGTAAACTGCGCGGATATTATTATACGGTTACTGGAAGCGATCACAGATCTGAAACCTCCGCGTCCACGCATGCAGCGGCCTATATGAACCCCTTTACGGGGACAATGACTGAGCGACACGAATGAGTCACGCCGCGAATTAGGAAGAGACGGGCATCGACGGCGACGACAGAACTATACGTTGTTTGTTTCGCCGCCAATTATTGAGTCTGTCTAACAGTCCGTCGCACAGCAGTGTCCAGATATATCATTCGTCGGCGCAGATATATTACCACGTCCGCGATAATCTTGCACAAAAGACGTCAGCGACCGACAACGTACACGTAGTCGCAGACTCTGGACGTCGGTAAACGGACGCGCTCAGCAGGCAAGCCAGTGCCGTGCGCAGAGACGTGCGGTCTGCGGACCACTCCACTGCGGACCGTGATCCGCAGATTATTTCCCCGACCGACTGCGGAGCTTTTTGGTATATCCAGACGAAATGTTGCGGCCGCGGATTTTATAGTCCTCCATACAGATAATTTCCAGAACTAAGTATTTCCGAAACTGTGAATAATTCTGCTTCTGTTTTAAGCCGCCAATAGTGTCGTTGCCGTTATTTAATTGCCGTTGGCTGCAAACCGCGCGGGTCCAATTGTTCGCTGACGCGGGCAATGGATGGCCGCACAGTGCGCTGCGGTATCATTAGCTCATGCCAATCAGCTGCCACTTCCGAGATTGTAAAGCGCTTCTGGTCGCGAGTCTGACTCATGTAAGAAGCGCTATAGCAAGTACCCGACCTTTACCTTTACCTTTTGTCAGATAACTTTACGAAGTAGGCCTACATGTATTTTAAACTTCGTTTAAAGTACTTTAAACGCATTGTGCAACAGGAGGTATATAGGTAGGCCTATAAAGACCGTGCGACTGAGAAGGCAGTGAACACCGCAGTTGCCAGACTGCGGATCCGAAATTGCGTACTGCTGCGGATCTACAGTCGGAATCCGCGGACGGACGCGGACTCGAAATTCGTGGATCGGCACGTCTCTGCCGTCGCAGAGCCGGTAGCTGTCTGTGCTAATATCGATCTCTTGCAGCAGCATCAGCAGCAGCAGCAGCGCTGACTCAGCCAAGGCACTGCATACAGCGAGGCTTATAGCGTTTAATCATTGTCTGTCGACAGCCATTGCTGCATGCAACGACCGTATGCCGTATGCACAATACCCTACCCTAGGCCCTATAGCGCCGTTCGCAACTTCGCATATTTTATAACGCCAACCAAATTGCACAGTTTCGACCAACGCGGTAACACCATACCTATCCCATTGGCAGTATCGGATATTAATTAGACGAGGGATCTGTAGCAAAATATATTAAGGCGGTTCCATGTTTTTAAGTTCAATAGAAATAACCAGTTTTAGTAAGAACTAGGGGGCCTATAAGTGCTCGCAGGCCGCTGATAGATCTACCGGATGGCTCAGAAAACGAGACCACTTTGTTTTACGGCTTGTAACTTTAGAAGTATTGATCAGATCGGCACCGAATTTGGCACAAATCAACAAATAGCGTTGATTTGTGTCAAATCAACGCTATTTTGTTCTTAGCATAATGTCGTATTTTTTCGAATCAACGTTGGAAGACAAAGTGGCGCCATCTTGCGAATGACAATAGCCATATAATAAGTGACGAATTTTTAAATATTTTTATTCAATATAAGAAAGATAGGTAAATACGACCGCGCGCTGATTAATGTTTAGCGTCAGGAGAAGAACTGGAGCTCACGACGTAATGTTTGCTGATAATGTATTTAAGGGGTAGGCGGTGGCAAAACCATAACAAATTGTACAAGTTATTTGTTTATCAAAAGGTGTGTTATTTGCCATATTCCAGCAAAAACTAAATTCAACAACGCTCGATGATCTTTAGAGTCATCTATGTTGAATGGAAACAGAAGCCGCTGGCCTGCTTCCGGATATTCATTGATGACCTGCAGGTTCTTTACACCTCGGGCCTTTTTGGGTTTGAGACAGATTTTTCAACTAGCAATTATATATTCTTGGTTGTTTATAGTGAAAGTATAGTTTGTTTTTCTTTTCTAAATTTTCCGATTTACGATATGTCGCTGGACACAGTGCCAAAAGAATTAAGAAACCTTCGAGCTTGTCTACTGTGCTCCTTGATAAAGGTTGTTATTTTGGTCGTTATTTGCTTGAGATGCAACAGTGCTTTTTATGGTGTCTGTAAACAATGTCTTTCTTCGAAGTGTCTATACACACGGCCGGCCGTGTGTATAGGTTCGTCCGGTACATGCACACGGCCAATGTTTTGGTCTACTTCGTTACTTACTTATTGCGCTGTCGGTTAACAACTTCCGGAATTAAGGGCGGCGTTGAGTTTATTGAAATAATGGAGGAAGAATTTTTGAACAAAACGTGGAATAATTGGTCGTCATTTCAAAATGATTTTGCCATGGACAGGGTCAAATTGTGGGGATGATATTGTTGTCTGGTGAGGACAGTATTCAGATCAAAACAATGACGGAATTTTTTTTGCGAGGCAAACCCCGCTGTAGCCTATCACGCACACAGACAGTTATCACAGACGCTTACCGGACACTTCGGACCTAAGACAGTTCGGATTAAGACACTTCAGACCTTTGTTTCAGTGCAGACGTATCACTACGATGCATCAGTGTGACATGTGCTTTAACATGAAGGTTTAGGGTGGGCGTGAGGCTGCCGTGTGCAAGGGATATCTATACATGATGCATTGTGGGATGTATATGTCAGTAAAGTCTCCTGCATGTTGATTGCAACAGACGATTGATCAGTTTGAGTTTGATGGCTGTGAAAACTGCGAGGAGTATCTACACATGAAGAACAACCGTGACACCGTGTATGAATGTACAAGTTCCAGCTTTGACGGGTCTGTACCATCGTTTGTTTCATCAGTTCTTTGACTGCAGCTTTCCATCCATTTTTTCCCCTAAGTTTCCCAGAAGTGAGTTTTTTACAGCTCAAATTTTGCATTTTTGGACCAAAAATTTTCTGACAAAAAGTAAATTGTCTGAAAATATTCCGACAGCCCAAACTTTGGGGGGGTCAATTACCCTTCCCCCCTGCAACGATGCCACTGTCAGTAATGACAAAAGACAACAGATGTCACCTAAATGTGTTTTTTACAGAGCTCAGTGGCACGTTGCCACCTGAAATAAGGTGTGTGCCACTGAAAACAAGTCCAAAAAGCAAGTAAAACAGGAAATGAATAATTTGCATGGCATATAGTTTCATATAGCATAATTATGTTTGGTGTATCTCTTGGATGTTGTGGGCTCAATAACAACCCATCACGGACTGGATGAGGCCTGCTGAGTTAGGCCTGCTCGACTGTAGCAGAAATACATTCTGTGACAAAAAAAATTGGCAAGATAAAAACTATTTATTACCGTTTGGCATTGCAACTTGCAGAAAATGTGCAGAATTATACAAATTGTGGTCACAAATTTGGAAATATCTGAAGATGTGCCAATCTTTGCATATTTCCATATATGCCAGCCTGGTAATGCCGTTATATGTGGGAAAGTATGTGAAAGCAGATTTTTGCAAACTTTAATACACTTTAGTAACACCGGTAAATGATTTTGCTGCTTCTGTTGTAGAATCATATCCATGATGAGCCCTGATGACAGTTGGGTGGCCAAATGGCAGCGAATCAGTGAGTAGACATTCATCGTCTCTGGTATTTCACTGCATTATCCGACGAATATCCGTGGTAGTTGCTGGCCTCTAGCTGTGGCTGTTTGAGCCCATTGTTCAGTGCTTTGCTGATGATGTTAGTTGTTGATTTAGCATTTCCACAGCAGTGTAAACCTTGCACCAACGTGTGAACTGTAAAGCAGCCTCCTTATACCTGCAGCCTTTTTGGGTTTGAGATGGATCTGTCGATAATCAATTATATAATGTCATCCGGCCTGTAAAACTTTAGCCGCAACAATTCCAAAGAGTTTACATTTTGGCACCGGTCTGACCTGGAGTAAGCTAACGTGGAGTAAGTCTGGTAAAATTGGCCTGTTAAACAATAACCGAATGTGTGTTTGTGGTTATTTCAACACCAGGATTTATTTGACAACACGGATGGACTGCAGTTACAGTGTTTGTCAGCGTATGTGCTGTGCTGTATTTTGGAAGCTGATATGTGAAGGATGTTAACGTCATTTCAACTATGCTCTCTGATATCCAAATATCTCTATATAGCATACAGATTATGTTATTAGCTAGGTCATGTCACAGGTCACATCCATTTATCAGTGCTGTGTGGGCTATTAACTCAAAAATAAAAAGGCATGGAAAAGACTAAAATTGGTGTGAAGTTTGTGAACGTTCCCCAGTGCAGGAGTAACTGGTGTATCATTTTTAGTTCTAGAGGCCAGGATTAGAGTTAGGCTTGTGCAGCTCTTGGCAGATGGCTGCATAATATGTCAGCACTGGATTTGTTTACAGTTTGCTGTTGTACTCAGTAGCAGTACCGGTGATGCACGGTCTATGATGTCATAAATTGCAGTGACGTCACATCTGTTAGTAGAGAATGTACACTGTACTGATGTATGGATTGTTAAAATTGTTCTAGTCTAATGCATTGATTTTCACTACTTATTGGACGCCTTTCGTACTGCCACGTGCACCACCAATTTTTGTTTAACTGGCCAATTTTACTGTCGTTTTCATTTCTAGCCTGGTGCAGTGGTGCCCAGAAGTGAATTTTTTAACCTTTGGTTGGGGGTGTTCTGCATGTTTGTAGTATCTCAGAGTTATGTGAGTTTTACAGATTGGTACAGTGTCAGTGAATGCGCAGTAAGTAACTGATAGGCTGGTGGCACACGACCCAAGTTCTCCACCCAAGAAACTGGTACTAGTCTACTAGAATCTGGTGATTTTTCGGCCACTGCTGTTCCTTTCCCATAATGACTGCTCTAGCACCATCAGAATGGTGGACAGAAATTGTAATGAGGGTGGCAAGAGCCATTGTCAAAAGGTCAGCAGATTACTGAGATTAGTCAATAAAGGTCGTAATTCGATTAATTCTTGCAGTTACTGTTTCCACTGAGTTTATTTCAAGGTTTTTTGCTCTTGTTTTTTTGTTTTCACAGGGCTTAGTAACTGCATCATCACGTACTCACTGTTGCCGATGGCATCAGCTGATCGTCTCCGGCCGTGGCCAGTACTGAATTCTGTAAAATACTAAAATTACATGGAAACGTATAAATTCTGCGGAAAGGGGCAAATTCCATGGCTCTGGTCAGAATTGAGTGGTCCGTGGAAAGCTGTGGTCTCTGGTGGTAATTGTCTGTGTGGATGTTTGTTTCAGACCGGCAAGTCAAGGGCTGCTACGCCATCTCAGTGACTGGCCGACTGCCGCAGGGCGTCATCAATGAACTGCGAAGTAAAGGAGTTACGTATCGGTCTCGAGACGTTAGCACCCGATAGAGTCTATTTCACCGATTTACTTTGTCAATCCAGCGAACCTAGAGTGCATGACTCCGGAATGGAAGCTGGCTATAGTGAAAACGTGGGATTTCGTGTCACGGCTTTTCCTTATGGAGACCACGTGGACCATACAAGTTCTTTGCTTGTGCATGATTTGCTTGTTGAACTCTTTGTCGTTTTTGTGTACATTTAACGTTGAAGTTGTAGTCAGTACTGATTTCTTTTCCTGCGGAGTACAGTAGTTGACCATTCGTAATAATAGTACACAGCAGCCATGGAAGTATTGAATTTTTTTATAGTTTATTAACGAGTTCAAACCATAAAACAGCAGAACAGCATGAGGTTTAAACGTGCGGTCAAATACGAGGGTTGTTCCATAAATAAGTTACGAAATTGCATTGTGAATAAATTTTGTACAAAACATATATCTCAGATTTGTCGTATTTTGAAAATTGACAGAATGATGCCATGTTGTAACTGATTTATGGAACAACCCTCGTGCCATAGCCTACAGACCTGACAGACATTTTTACCTGATATTGACGACAAAACGCCAGACCAAACGCTAATTAGGGACTTTGGGGTCTAAGAAGGCTAAGCTCCCCCAAATGTTGGTTGCCTGCCAGCCTGCTAGATCATTAGAAGTTCACTTTAGAAAAGTCAACGTGTTCACCTGATTACAAAATGGGCTACCCTGTTATGTGAGACCGTGGTAATGTATGGATATTATTGGCCAGGCCTACAGGGGGAGGGGCTAATCAGGGACTTTGGGGTCTAAGAACGCTAAGCGCTGCCAAATTTTGGTTGCCTGACAGCCGTTGTAAGTAAGCAGAGTGTAAATTTATACACGCTTACTCAGAAAAATCTCTAATTCTCTTAGTACGTTTTGTCGTCAATGTCTCGTAGAAATGTAGTTGACGTTTGAGTGTGAAAGTGTTGAGACTCAGCTCTGGGTCACGAAGGCTGTCAGGCAGCGAACAGTGGCCCAAGTTATGGCCCGAGTATATCGTATTTCTCCAGATTGTGCAATACTGTGTAATACGCTGTGTAATAGTGTTGCTGAGTGGCTGAACATGCAAGACGGACGGACAGACAGACCACGCTGTTGCAATGTCAGTCGCAGTCGCTGATGCTGTCAGCAATGCCGCCTAAATATCTGTGTAAAAATGCAAAGGCGGGTTTAGGCTTAGGCCGGGTATAGGCCACGGCCTACCCACGCGGTCGACCGGCCTCGTACCCACTGAAAACTGAAGCCTACCAGTAAGTAGGCATACTTTTGCTTTTTTTGCTTCTGGCCTACAGCTGGCCTACCCTCTCAAAAAAGCCTGGCGCCGCCCCTGGAGAAATAAGCCGCCTTCCTCTATAGGAAATGGGAGCAAGCCTGTAAGGTCTGTAAGCTTTTGGGTGCAGCTGTAGTGAGACTGTGCAGAACAAATGTTAACAAACAACTGCGCAAACAATCTAACATCCAAACAAGAAGCAATCAGAGATCTCAAACCTCCACTGAGAACTGCAGTGCTGCCATCTGTCCCGTATGACGAATCTAATAATTGTTCGTTGGACCTTTCCCGCGTTTCCAGAAAAAAAATGGTCCATAAATTTGTGGATGCGTATCCGGAATTGCAGATTTAGGATCCCTGGACTCAGATCTTTCAGCAGACAGCCACCAGAGTCCCGAGTGGTTGGTCCTTGAGCCATTCGGCCCCCCTCGGTAAAATTTCGTCAAAATCAGTGCATGAATTTGTCAGTAACCTACCGATAGGCCAGTTGACAGACACCCTGTCACGTAACCCCGTTCTTTGGCGGAGGTAAAAATTCAAGAAGAGGTGCAAAAGTTTGCGAAATCTCCAGTGTAAAAAAATGCCCGTACTTCCAGCTGCCGTCCGTCCCTAAAGAACTTCCGTTCGTAAAATGTTTATTGGACCTCTCACAAATATTGGTGCAGTTTTTTTTTCTTTGCTTTACCGAAACAGCTCTGTTTGCATCTAGTCTGTTATGCTGCGGTATCTTTACTGTTGTTCTCGCGGGTACTATTCAGTGTGTCACTGTCAGTCAATCTGTTTCCATGAGCACTTGTGTAATATTACAAAGGGATGTCATATAATAAAAATCCCAGCTTTTTCGCCAGACTGCATCTGGAAGCACAGTAGGTCTAATTGTGTTGGGCCGGCCTCCATGCGTGTAAGTTATACGTAGATGGAGTAGTTGTACTGGTTGAGTGCGTACTGATAGACGCCCTGGTAGACCTCGGGGAAGGCGCGCAGTACGTCCTTGAGGTCGGTGAGTGTCAGGGCGAGCAGTTCGACGTGGTCGCGAGCGCGCGTCGTGGTCAGGTGAGTTGACTGGGTCAACATCTCGCGGTGTGCAAACACTTGGCCGTGCTGCATCACCTCATCTACCTGACTCACGTCATCGTCGCTTACCACCTCCACCTGCAGCAGTAGATTCAATGGCTCAGCGGTTAGCAAACTTGGAATTCGTAGCTCGGGGACCCCGGGTTCCATTCCCGGGTCGTGCCACTATTCCATTTGGTAGCAACCTTGGGCAAGTTGTTTACTTACATCGCCTCCCCAGATTCTCAGCTCCAAAATACAAATCTATGTTAAATTTATTCACAATGCAATTTCCTAACTGATTTATGGAACAATCCTCGTATTTGACCGCACGTTTAAACCTCACGCTGTTCTGCTGTTTTATGGTTTGAACTCGTTAATAAACTATAAAAAAATTCAATACTTCCATGGGTGCTTTGTATTACTATCACGAAAGAGCCACTAGTCAGCAGGAAAAAAGTTACTGAGTGACTATAACTTCAACATTAAATGCACACAAAAACGACCTTGTAGAATATAATGATTAATGATCTGCCAACTCACAGTGTGATTCCAAGCAAAAAAGCAAACTGTTCAGGATGCCCAATATTCAGCAGTCACTTGTTTTTTTCTTGAAAAAGTAGAAACCAAAAGCCTCGAACTGTTTTGGCAAGACGTCATAGAATAAGTTAACAGCAGTCACAGTTAGGCACTGCTGAAAGGGCATCATTTTCGCAGGGCGAAAAACTGGCGAAATTCGGGATTTGTGGCCAAATTTTTGACGAAATTTGCACTTTGACGAACGAAAAATGGCATTTTTGGCAGCGAAATCGGGTTGAAAATCCTTTGGAGCCTAGTCATAAGGCCCATACGGGGCGCTGATCTCCGTTTCTTTAGCCCTCAGCCAGACACCAGTTTACGCTGCCATACCACGGATACTGGGCTACTGCATCGCGCGGTGTGCATGTTTACGTCCCAGCTTTCACCGGTACTCACTGCATCTACCCACGGAGGGATGGCCAGGCTGAGTTGACCTGGGTGGCTG
>Ga0209052_1000919_pt1 | contig 10287 bp, 6 predicted proteins | sample WorMetHEROISLAND_2_FD_187409 | JGI IMG/M metagenome (GOLD analysis project Ga0209052, IMG submission 187409) | Marine gutless worms symbiont microbial communities from Max Planck institute for Marine Microbiology, Germany - Olavius sp. 4 HERON... | ecosystem: Host-associated > Annelida >...
TAATTAATCTCCAAAAATTAATAAAATTAATCGATTATTGTTTGTAGTCAATCAGAAAGACCATGAAAACTGCAGAATTCAACTACTGGTTGTTCCTATCTTTCACAAGCTAAAGCAAAATCGAAAGAGTGACGATGATGATGCAGTACACAAACTGTACAGTCAAAGCTCACAAAGTGCAGACTGTTAAACTAACACTATACAAGTACAAATCTTGATGACATGTCCTACGTGAAATAAAATTAGATTACAAACGTTCATCATCAGTCATTTTAGGCTGTTAAGAAGTCCAGAATTTTAGTCAAATTCATTAAAAATCATTCATTCGTTAAAATCCATTAAAAATTAATCATCAATTTCTTAACGAGCAATCGCTTAACTGATCATTAACTTCCACAGTCCTAATATATTTACTTATTTATGCATCCCTCAATGTGCACAAACACACTTCATCACTCAGCAGTCAGCATAAATTAACATCAGCGTTCTGGTGGAGTTACTTACTGTAACTGAAGCTCAGCTTGTGCCAACTGAAATCTCACACGAGACATCTCTTGCTGTTGTTCCTGCTTCACCAACCTGTGTCACAGCATACAATGCAGTCAGTCAGTCACGTGTCACATTAGCCACAACTCACAACCGCAGACACATGTACAACCTATTTATCACATCTTCACCTGTGTATAGCCACAAAAGTATGTTAATGTATTTCTCACAATAACCAGGTAAAGAGAACTTGACACTACAGCATCCAGCGTGTATTTCTCCATCTGCATGCAGAAAATCCACCAATCAATGCATACCAAAGACACTGTGGAAACTAAATGCACAATGGCACTTTACAGCATATTTGATTACGCTGTGACCTTTAGTTGACCTTATTACCACAAAACCTAAATAGCATCGATCATTACAATAAGACAGACATATCTTGACAGAGGTCTGTGCTCTTCAGTGATAGCACAGAGACAAGTAGGGCTGCCATTATCGGGTAATTCGTTACCCGAGTATCTGACAGCGTAGCTTAGCGGCAGTGCCGGATTAAGACTTTGGAGGCCCTGGTGCACTGAGAAAAATGAGGCCCCTGTCCAAGTTTTGAAATTCCTAGCAATCGATGTTCAGTTGTTCACCCTAAAATTCTACAATAATATTACAAAGACATGTTCTGAATTTATTATATTTATATTACAAATCTCAAGATGTGTATACTGATCAGTGAACTGTCTTAATTTTTGATATATTTTGTATGTATAAAAATAATTTCTGTGAAATTATAAGGCCCCCCGAGTTCAGAGGCCCCAGTTCAGGTGAACCACCTAAACCATAGTTAATCCGGCACTGCTTAGCGGGTACCCGGGTACCCGTCGGGTAGTAAGTAAGTAAATAAGTATGACACTGCTGTACAAGGGGGGGGATAAATTCTTATTTTGGGCAAAAAAACACCCTTATAGTGTCAAATAATCCTCTACCTGTTTCTGTTTTTACAATACAATAAATAATCATTCAAATTTGTTAGCTGTTCGCATTGGCAATGCAGAATAAACTGGAATCCGCAGTCTTGACTACAGGAATAGGCTTACGTTTGAAGTACATTTTACAGCGACAAGAGTTCAACTGTTGGACAGGGAGACTAATTGTTCCTTATAACAAAATTATTCAAAATTGCAAAACTAATGCAAGTTAAACTAAATTAAATATTAAATATTAATTTAAAAATACATTAAATTAAATATTCTATTACCTGGGTACCCATCGGGTAGTAAAAAATTACCCGGGCAGTTGGGTACCCGCGGCAGCCCTACAGACAAGGCAGAGAGTGACTTACTGTTGGATGGAAGCATCGAAGTCGGTGCCACTGTCAGACTCCGTGGCAGAGCCACTGCTGAGATGTCTCGACGTGCTGCGGGGTGATTCACCAGCCACAGCACAATCACTCCCACTCACTCCCGAGCTAGCGTCGCTCTGTCACAGACAAACCCACACACACACACACACACCAAGCTTCACAACACAGACTTGCTAATATCGTGTTCCAGGAGCACCAAAAGAGCAAAATTCCAGGGTTTTTCTCCAGGACCAGAATACTGTTATCCGATAAAAACGACAAACTTTTCTGGGTGGGGTTTAGTTCACTCAAGAAAATCAAGCGGCAACATTGAACATGGCCGATGTTATCGATGTCAAGACACTGGCTTAAAGTGTTTTAAACAGATTAGTGGACTCAGAACAGATGTAGTATTTTTACTTAGCTGACCGATCAAGTATGAATCACCTCAGTAAAATTAAAGGACTCTGTAATATGTTTTTGAGTACTTTCCAGGAAGATCAGCGTATTCCAGGGTTAACTTTTAAATTCCACGACTTTCCAGACTGTGTACGTACCCTGCCACACGTTGGCGTAGTGGTGGCTGTGACGTCACTGAATACTGAGTGCCGATGGTAGTCAACGTCATTGGCCGCTAAGGGAGTCGTTTCTACCGGCACTGAATGCCAGCAGTCGGCTGAGGTAGATGCTATCAGTTTGCTCGTGAGTGGACCAAGACCCAACGCCTGCAGACTGTCACTCAGATCTGACTGCGACGATGACGGCAACACTGCACGACATTTCTGCCGCTCAAGATGCTGTTCGTAAGTCGGCAAATATCCCGCACCACTACTACCATCGCTGGATGCAACATCGGACGATGTCGAATTCATCGAGTCAACGGTTGTCCTCGGTGCTGGGTCATCAAACAGCGGGTAGGAGCAACCCGGCGGTGGCAGCGGCACATCGTCAGCGCATTTCAGAACACGTTTAACGCGCTCTAACAATGCTTCTCGGTCGATCTCGGGAACCTGGTACGTCAGTCTCTGGCATGGGTCGAGGTAGATGTCAGACAGACTGGCGGCGACGGAACCCTGAGAGCCTTGACTGCCCGTGGATGCTAATGAGCCGAGACTGGACCCAGACGACATTGACATTGTACTGCGAGACAGGCTGAAACACACCAACCGACACAAAACAGCACCACGAATCAAAACAACCAGAAAACTCAGTTGTAGAGACCCAGACCGGTTATGAAAAAATGGTTTTATATATTGATTGATATTGGCCTCCACACTCAAACCTGAGGTTTAAGCAATGATGACAAAAGGGTATTATTAATAACACAAAACGATAGATAAAATAAACAACTCTTGACTTATCCATCGATCAACACATTAATACAATTTTCCATAACCTGCCTAAGTCTCAACACAAAGTTTCTGTTACAACTTCACTAAGCTGAAACACACTGACAAACGCAAACAGTACATTTATTACAGCGGCAGTGTGCCTGCACTATCAGCACAGACCAAGATACTCAGATACTGAGGCTAAGAAACTTGAGCAGATATTCTGAGCCGGTGAAGGTGAATGCTCTCACTGAGCAGTCTTCATAGCAAGCATTGGCAGCTTATCTGAGCTCAGATCAATCAAACGTCGGCTTCGAAAACCCGCCACGAACTACAGTCCAACTGACATCCCGTGGGCTCCTGCTCTTGCTCTGTGGGTGGGGGGCAGCCCACCTCCTCTCACCTAACTTAATTACCATCAACTGACTCGACTGTTGACCGCTACTCGCTGGTGATTGCTAGAAGCTGTTTACTGCACGGTAAGGCCTATACAAATTCTCCAAATTCTCGACAGGCGAGAAATATAATTCTCGAGATCCAATTTTTCCTCAAGTCTCGCAAGTCCTGTTACCATACCTATTATGCACTGGGCATTTATGCCGAAGACTCTTTGCTGTTCATTTAACTGTGTTTATATTCTCAGTGTATTTGCATCGGATATAGACTGAGTAAGCATCAAACTCCCACCACCATACTATATACAAGCAACGTTATTATTCCAAACAGTTGTAGTTCTGAGATATCTCTGGACCAAAGAAGCACTGCTAAGTAACAACCCATTCAGCCTCCCACCTACACATATTAACTCAATTTGACCACACAGAACCGCAGCTCTGCCGAGGAAATTTATTGGTCAATATTTCAGGAAATATTGTTACAGCGACAGACACTTGGAATACAGCGAAAGGATAAAGTTAGAAATGACGGCATTCTACAGCTCTTTGAAGAAAACAAAGCACGATGAAGTCAAAAAACCAAGGACACAAAAACTGATTGGACATCATAGTACTCAAGCCGTAAGAAAGCCGTGAAACACTTGAGGGAGTGTAGACTGTGTATCGGTGATTCAATGTAGTATTATGTAGCATACGTCTTGATCTGAGACTCGAGGGCGGACCTCATCAGCGCCGCATGACTCAATTTATTCACCACCTCATTGCGCACCTGCTGCAGACTGCACAAAAACACAGCACAGATGGGCAAATAATTAAAGAAACTGTAATTCATTATCTAAAATGCCATTTAGTCCCATCTGTGAAACATAGGTCCATGTAGAAACTGGCTAAAGTGAAGATAAGATGCTAAGAATAGGCCTATCTGACACAATGCAGCAAGTTAAAATGTTCGTTGACGCCGCCAAGGTACAAGAGCAAGATGACAAATACAGTTTCAAAACAGACGATTACTAAACCTCAAAGTAGCTCTGCTATTAAGGCAACTCTGATTGATTGAATGACTTATTTATTATTAATAATGATCAAGAATAAGAGCACATACATACCACCATATTACTATCACCTCCAGTTTAACCCCTTCTAGTCTGTGCGCCTGAAGAGCCTCAACAGAAGTATTTTACAGGCAGCAACCTTACTGACATCTAAAGAATAGTCACTGATGACAATGTTAAGACAGCTTACTTTGGAGAAAAAATCGACCAATGTAACAGAAAAACATGAATTATGTAAATATTGCACACGGCCAAAAAGAACACACTTGTCAGTATCAAACTGTTGTGAGTTGTAGTCAATAGCATGCTGATGAAGATCGTATTCCAGTTGCCTGATACGACATTTAACAACCTCCGCCTCTTTAGCACTGCTAGCACTGCGTAACTCTCTCAATAACTGCTCCTTCTCCTGAATGACCCTCAGCCTACAGCAGTACAACAGCCAGTACTGTCCAATGTCTGCACGAGCTGGGTGGCCTGCAGGCTGGGCATAGAAACTGACTAAAAATGCTGGACCAAAAAAAACAGGCTACAATCAGATTTCAAATTTCCAAATACTCAAGATCGCCCATGAGGCCTGTTGGAGCTTATGCAGAAAACCGACTGAGCGATTTTACATGATATTAGTTCATTCTGTGAGGTTCTGATATTGAATATGGTAAAGAAAATCATTGCTGAGGGAAAACGTGACATCTGCCGAATGGCTGTCTACAATTTGCTGGTGGCTCAAAAGAACGATCTCTTCATAAAGTCGTTTCTTGATTGTTTCTGGACATTAACTAATCATCATTAGCACTAGTGGTTATTACTAATTTCGGCAACTTAAAAGCTTTTTGAAAGGACTGACTGATAGACCCCCAATCAGAATTTTTTTAACATCCAGACGGATGGAAAGAATTTTTAGCTGATATTCAGATAGGCCAAATTATTGCAAAAAAACGTTTAAAATATGAGTGCCAACGTTTTTGGCTGATAACTGGATTAAAGAAATTATCGCAGAACAGAACCATCAGTAATTCTGCTGTAAAAGCATGCAGCAAACTGCTCAAACCAAGTCACAACTGTTCAAAAGGTAAAAATGTTAGCGACTTACAAACAAAAGCACTAGTTTATAGTTTCTATGCCTGGTTTCAGCTGAAGAATGAATTTGAAGTTGTCATGGATGTAATTTTCTCTATGTAAAAAAAAAATTGAATATCCTTATTTTTTCGGCAGATTTTCGGCAAATAAAATTCAGCGGCGGATTCAGCCAGCTGTAATTGTTTCGGTTGATTCTCGGCACACAAAAATTCAGTGTCAAATTTGGCAATCACCTAAAGCATGGCGCTCTACTGACTCATTTATGCTTTATACAGTCAACTGAAATAATTTCGCATGCAGTGAAAATTATAAAAACAACAACAACAGCATATCAAAATCAGCAGCAGCAGCAGCAGCAGCAGCAGCAGTGGATGACCAACCTATCATATTCGTTGGAATGTCGGCCAGGCACAACCTGACTATCAATGCTAGCCAACTGCATCTGTAGCTTGCACATCTCATCCTTGACACTCTTGTACTGCAGCTGCAGTCGAACCATGTCAGCATACTGATTGTTGTTGTACTGACACATCACACATACACGGGCACAATACAGCATCACTGGCTGCATACAACAACACACTGATAACTAAAACAACTCACTTGAATGACAAAAACTTTCTAATATTAATGAATGTTACACAAAGATGGCTAATTGGCTATGTATGCCAACTTTAAGCGTATTTCATTCCGGCCTTTATTGCTTTGATGCTGTGCCGGCTATGCAACAGCAATGGTAGCCGGCCTGTAGAAGTTCTACCACAACTACTCGCAACAGTTTACTTTTGAGGACCACCTTACGCTTCACCTAACCTGAAACAATTCACAGAGAAACAAACTTGGTTAAATGAAAACAAATTAACTGTCTGACTGTGTGCTTGCTTAATTCCAAAATGTGAAACAGACTTGCAAACAGAAACGCTGCAATGAACGTAGAAGTAATGTAGCGGAATGAAAACATCTTCCATTATGTGAAAAAAAGTAAAGTAAAGTTAGGTTATATCATAGTGCGCTCTGAAGCTTAGCTTAAATCTTAGCTTAATCTAGCACACTTAATTACCATAACCACTTAGGCGGCGAAAACTCCCTTTTTGTACCCCAGTTTCTTGGAGCTGAGAAACTGCGGAGGCAATGTGTGTAAACAACTTGCCCAAGGTTGCTACCCAGTGGAATAGTGGCGCGACTCGGGATTCAAACCGCGGTCACCGAGCTCGAATTCCAATTGCGCTAACGACTAAACCACTGAGGCACACATGTGAACTGTTAGATACGAAGTGTACAGACACTGAGTCACCTCGCCTGACAAGTCGGTCTGAGACGCCGTTGTGACTGACTCGTGTCTGTGTGCTGGCAACACTGCACCAACCACCTCACTCTGTAGACGCCCTTCAGCCACCATCTCATCACGCAGACGTAACACACTCTGAATACACACACACACACACACACACACACAGTGGTGGTATGTCTGCATGCTGCACCGTGGGCACAGACTCACCTCTGTATCTTCGCACTACATGGTGCCATATAAAAGCTGTATGATTAAGTGGAATCGCTTCTTGCAATGCAAGCAATTCCGCCTATTCCTACACGATTTGCCGTAGAGTGGTCTGTCATCTGTCTATCACATTCATGTCCCCGGCTTAACCCGTTCAACGAATTTAGATGCTATTTGGTAGGTACACTTGTGGGGTCCAGTGACACATTGTGTTCGATGGGTGTCCCTGAACCCCAAGGAAAAGGAAGTTTAGGAATCAAATGTTTGATGAAATTTTGCAGGAAATGTATGTTGACAACTGCACGAACCCTACTGAATTTGAAGGTTGGGTCAAAGGTAACAGTTTTCTCAAGTTTTTCTGTGTGCACAACGATACGTCTCGTCTTGGGTCTCAAGCCATTGCATCTTGTCGAGACGTTTTGTGCAGGACTGCAGGTGTGTGCCATACATAGTTCAGTTCTCCAATACTAACCCGTATGCCCTTTATTTCTGAGCTACAATCAACTAAATTACGGACCATGTACACTATTTTGTCAACATTAATTTGTGGCAAATAGCACTTGCAAATACAAACTATTTTGTTACTAGTTCCTACCAAGGTAGACTCGTTGCAAATAGAAATGAGAAAAAAAAACAGTTGCTCAGTCATCTGATACACTGTAGTTGACTTGCGCCATATCTACTGATTTTTTGTTCATGGATCGATATTAGTGGTGGGCCGAAGTTTGGTTTCGCTGAACTTCGGCCGAAGGATCTGGCTCGGCTCGGCTCGGAAACGTCGTGCTATCAGGCCGAAGTTCGCCCAAGCTTCAGCGCTATTCGGCATTGTTCTTCTTGCACATACAGCTTTGTACATTACAACTTTTGATGCTTATTTTGCTAGTACATTGTACGTCTCTGCCAAGGTTTCGGGAGCTGCAACGTCTCGGTCTTGTCCTGGACCAAAAACGTCTCGTCTCGGACAAAATACCCAACGTTTCGATCTCATCTCGGTCTGAAAGCTATGCGTCTCGGGTCTCGTCTCAGTCTCAGCTTAAAATGTCTCATGCACATCCCTGCCTAGACAGACAAACAGATAGACAGACACATAGATTATAACACAACCTCCTTCCTTCGTCACAGTTAATAGCATCAAGCACAGAGAGAAAGAGCAAAATAAGAGACCTGCAGCAGTTGGAGTCTCTCGGACTGAGCTTGTCTCACAGACTTTGACATCTCCCTCGTGTTCAACAATATTTCTTGTGCATCCTGTGCACTGTACACGCTGTGCTCTGCCGACATTTTCTGATCCACCCTGTACCACAGCAGCAAGCAAGTTTTGCAGAAATATCACTGCTGAGGGTGCTGCATGCTGTATCCAAGAGCAGTAAAAAAATTCACAAAATAGAAACTAATTAACTACTTACACAGTGTTACACTCTACCTCAAATATTTTTGTTTCTCATTGTGGATTTTGGAACACAATTTCGTGAGGCTGAATGACTTAACAAACAATAACGAAACTTCTGTATGATGCGTCACTTATGCATAGCAATCTGTTGTCAATGATATTCCATTTTAAACATTAATCTAGAACTCAGATCTGATGAAATTTGTAACAACAGCAAACCATGAACTAGTACAAACTGCTATCACTTGACCCCACCTCTCAACAGGTTAGAACAATAAACAGTTTAACAGCTGGTTTGGCTTTCGGCCAGCTTTTACAATAGGCTAAAGAAACGAACACAACACTGTGAATGATGCTTAAATCCAAAACTATATGTAGGCAAGGTACTATGTCCATCTCAACTTATCTGTGTCCAACATAGTCACGCTATAAATGCGACAATAATGTTGACTGATGAACAAATGAATCGTACAGTGACAGTGCACGATGTCCATGCTGTGTATACTGCATCTCAGACTCCATGTGTTGATGCTCCCTGTGAAGCTGTTCCACATGCCGCTTCATCGCAGCAACCTCGTGCCGAAGAACTGCAGGATCATACCTCGAACAAATGCTCGACGCAACCGAGTTCACTGTAGACACAAATATAGCAAATCCTAAATCACTGTCACACGCCCTGGTACCATCTGTTGCATTTGGTGTTAGCAAAAATTAATCTACATCAAAATAGTTAAATCTTTTAACCTACTGTCAACAATGTAGCACATGTAATACATCACATCAGCCAAGTTGATGCTGAAAGATAGTCTCCAAAACTGCAAAAGTTCTGAATTTTAACTGATATAGTTATATCCGTGCAACTGAGCATTGCATAGCTCAAGAAAGTTACTGAGGCACTCAGCACCAGAGTTAGTACAGCTTTCAGTAGCAATATCATGTCAATTTGTCTGCTTGCAAAGTTATCCCATCTGCAATCTGTATGCTGTATGTAGGTCAAGGTCATAATGTTGTTTGATGCATGGCAAAAGTTCTGCTAAGTGCTGAAAATATTTAAAACTGATCTTCAGATGAGGACTAAAGTCTTGAGAATTCCAAGATTGCCAACACAGAAGGATATATTATGCATTTAACTAACAGACTTGTAAAATAAGTTACTGTACCATATTCACTAACACAGGAAAACTTATCATCTTTCAGCCTGAAAATTCTATGTTAACAATTTATAATTCTTGACACAGAACAGTCACGTACAACTAGTTTTAGAAGCTTTCCACTGCGTCTGCAGCCGACTTGTCAGCTGCTTGTATTCTTCATTCGCCAGTGTCAAGCGCTCCTGTTTCACATCCAGGATTTCCTGCTTTGCCTGCACAGATTATTATCATTAAACTGATCAGTGACTTGAACAGACTTCTCAATGTCAGTGAGTAGTTCACTAAACATCATTCTAAAGCAACAAGATTTCACAAGAGAAATATACAAAGTATAGGCTTCTCACTGACATCGTGAGCTATACAAAGTCACTTACTTACTGATGGTACTCAAATTTACTTACCGTCACTTAAATGTTCATTGTTGATACAGGAGACAAACACACACACACACACACACATCCATACACATTTGTTCTTTTGTTTAAACGGTTCGTTTTTATCTGAAATCACTTCAGGTTACCCCCCCATCATCCAATCATCATGAAGAATGACAGTGCTCTCACTG
>Ga0209052_1000920_pt1 | contig 10285 bp, 8 predicted proteins | sample WorMetHEROISLAND_2_FD_187409 | JGI IMG/M metagenome (GOLD analysis project Ga0209052, IMG submission 187409) | Marine gutless worms symbiont microbial communities from Max Planck institute for Marine Microbiology, Germany - Olavius sp. 4 HERON... | ecosystem: Host-associated > Annelida >...
AGCTTGTAAATTCGATGGTTTCTGTGTTACATTTTGTCACGGCAAAACCTCCTTTGTTTTTCAATCTAAGCAATTGATATATAACAAATTATAGGAGGTTTTGCTTCTTTTTTATGAAATATTCAGGCTAGTTTCCTTACGAAATTTGACATTTGGTTCGAGCTGATCCCCTTGTTGATTTCATTAAGGATACGATCACTTCCGGACTCCAAGCCGAAGTAAATCAATTTGCAGCCTGCTCTTTGCAGGGCCGCGATTGCTTGTTCTGACAAATCGGCCCGGGCCATTGCGGCCCAGGGCTTTTTGAATTGCTCGAAATAACTGCAGAATTCGATTAAATTATCGCCATTTATCGAGTTGTCATTACAGGCGAACATTGTTGGGCTATACTTGGCCTCCAACTTTTCGATCTCCTGAATAACTTTAGCAGCTGATCTTTCCTTGTAGCCCGCGTTCCATCCTTTTGCCAACGAACAGAATCTGCATTGCCCCCATGTGCAGCCATGCTTCAATCTGAACGGAAGAATGTCAAAAATATATTTTTGCCTCTGTTCGTAAATGGGAGTCGGCAATGAATCGTAGTGCACAGGTCGGCCGGCAGGATTGGCTTCAAAAAGGTGATTTAAATGACGGATGCCGATGCCAAAGTCTTTTAGCTCGTTTTCACATGTCCAGGACCCCAATGAATTTCCAAAAAAGAATATCTTGCTTTCGGGCGACGCTTTGCTTATGAGATCGGAGAGTTTTAAGACATTTTCCGTGGGGATGTTGACAAACCACGAGGGCATCGTAATAAAAACTGATTCATACTTGTTCCAGGATATGCGTTCGTATTCCCTTTCTACCTCGTCTAGCATCTCAGGGTTTACCGGATAAAGATGATAGCTGTCCAGAATCACTTGACTGTTGTCAAAATCCGCGACCACCTTTTTTAAAATATCTATATTACGAAGACATATCTCGGCGTTTAAATCCATAATATCCAATTCGACCCTGTTTTTAAGTAATGCGGCCCCATAGCCTAAATAGGAGCTTGGATATAATGGCAACTGACCAAGAAATGGCGTAACTAATGCGGTTTTCATGTATGAAATTGCTGCTGTTTTCGTCTGCAGCGCCCCTGCCGCTTTGGCCCTATCTACCTTGCCGGCAATGCCTGTTTGACATTCCCATCTTGTCGATATGGCTCCGCCGGGAAGCTGAACGGGGAAATTAAATACCACCCGTTCGGACCTCCCGGCAGACGTTGCGGATTCATCCCCCTAATAATTGGGACCTGGTTTGAATCTAAATTCGGTGTTCTCCATAAACTCTTTGACAGCCTTGTATATATCGGGAGCGTGCGTCTTCGCCAGCTTGGCGTCGACCCCGTCCTCGACCATCAGCTTTTCTACCTGTGCGACACCGTCCATTTCATCTGCCGCCGTGCCCACGGCGGTGGCGAGAGTTCCTCCCAACGGTCATTTCCTCGCTCTTAAAATAAAGTTCAGTGCTGCGTGTTCCATGATAACCTCCTTTCAAGATAATGTGGGGTGATAGTAATACCGGAAGAACGCCAACCAATCGCTTTCAATCCGCACGCAAAGAAATTCGAACTTCTAAGATTGATTTTATTCTTTCGGCCCTCCTAATGAGGTAGTCGACGCTGGCGGCTTCTCGCGACGAATACCTTGGCATAATACTTGATTCAATGCGCGATACAATCCAATACCATTTGACAGTACGGTAAATCCGGCCGGCTGCCCCACGAAAATTCCGATGGACGCAGCATGCCGCTGTTCAGGCATAGTTCAGTATATCGGCACGATGGACATGTGGTTTGATCAGGTGCGACCTTTTTTCTGTACTGCTCAGAATCCAATACTTTTTGGATCATGCCCGCTTCGTAGACAGCGAAACTGTCCCTGCTGGAGTGCGAAAGGCACATATCCTGGCTTGCAGTGACGAACATGCTGCCTTCGGCATATAGTGGTGCCGAAGGTGGCACCCAGTGTGTCTCGAGCAGTTTTGATGCCGCAAAAGCCAGGGGGTTATTGAGAAATCCGGTTTTAAGACCCAAGAGGTTCAGCAGCGAAACTATATCGACAAGCTGCAGGAAGTCTTGCGGTTCAAGAAGCTCTTGTGCTAGTGAAAAACCGCTGTCCTGCGGGGGAAAAAGCTGTATGAGAACCAGTTCATGAACCCCGGGAAACCTTGTGTGTATATCATCGGCAAAACGCGGCAACTTCGTAATCAGGCTCTTGCAGGCGACGGTAAATACCGATAGCTCGATGTCCGCGCTCAAGGCCTTTTCGATACCCAAAAGCGTTTGGGCGTAGGACCCGTTTCCCCGTAATGTGCCGTGAAGCTCAGCAGTCCCCTCCAGGCTTACCGATACGGAAAGACCATCATATTCAGCGAGCTGACCATTGATCTTTTCGGTAAGCAGCGTTCCGTTGCTATTCAGAAACACCGTTTTATAGCCCAGCAAAAAGGCATGGTCCAGAATATCCGGCAAGCCGTCCCAGAGCAATGGCTCACCGCCGGTAATATGAAGGTGGCGGTATCCCACCGCATAGCCCTCGTCTATTATCTCTTTGGCAACCCGCAGGGACAAGCTGGCCGGCTTCGAAATCCCTGCCCGCGCAAAGCAATGAGAACAGTCGATGTTGCAACGGGTTGTCACTTCGATGCCCAGTCTTTTTTTATCGACGCCGGTGTATTTGGTTTTATCAGCCGTGCCCTTCATAGCCAAACTTTGGAATTTGGATCGGTTTTAAAAGCCCGCGGAGTTCTTCCGCCCAGCTTTTCAGATTGCAATCATCCGCGATCGATGCGGCGGAATTCAACTCAACGACAATCCTCTCAACTAAAATTTCAATGATCCTGTTTCTCAGGATGTAGTCCAAAATATTCCTAATAAGGGTGTTGTCCGCCGCCGCCTCCTCTCCTTTGGCCTTGTCCCAATACTCCCTGATGTCTTCAGGGAGGCAGCAGTAAATCGATGAATGTGATCCCTGTATCATGTCACTTTTAATGTCGTTGATGTCGTCGAGCAGTCTCCAGGCAATACCAAATGATTCGTAGGCGGCTTTAACGGCATCACAGGTTTGCGTGTCGGAAAATTTTTTTTGGGCCGCAAGAAAGGGGACGATCAACCAGGTTGCCATTTGTTTTCTGAAATGGCTGCAATAGCTGTCCAGAGAATCAAGCGCTTCCGATCCGCAGATCCCGCGATAATAATTGTCCAGGTAACTGCGAACAATATCTTTTCCTCCATCAGTTCGGGAGATCAGCCGATTCAAGGCATCGTGCATGATCAGCCAGGACTGACTTCTCAGCAGCAACGCGAGGTGTGTAGCTGCCAACTCACCGTCGTTGAGATGGTCGTCAAGGGGGTGAAGCAAAAGGGCCATTGAATGGGCGCGTTTTGCATCGCGCGCATCCATCGTTTCCTTTTTACCGGAGTGCGAATCGTTTTGAGTGAGCCAGTGGACAATCGACCAGGCAGGAGGGTAGTATTTGGTGAAAATCGAGAACTCCTGACCAAGCGCTATTCTGAAACAGTGCATAAGAAAAAGCAGTGCGTTTGTTTGAGTGGATTCCGGCAGGCTTTTGCACAGTGAGATTACTTCCTGGTCCAGCTGACGACAAAACTCCTTTGCTCCTGCTGAAATGTCGACAGGGCCGAAGTCAAATTCAGAACAGAACGAGAGCAAACCTTCAATCCGATCTTGCATTAGTTTAAGTCCAATCGGTTCAGTTCGTTTAAATCCCACTGAAGATCCATTTCCACATACATTCGCCTTGCTTTTTGCAGATATTCTTTTGCTTCGATGCCATTTAGCTTGGCATACCTGCTCTTGGCCTCAAGCAGGCTCTTTCCGACTTCAAAGTAGACCCTTGACAGTTCGCTGCGGGCGCCAAGACGTTCGCCTTCCTCAACAGCTTTATGCCACCACTTGAGCGCTCGACGCTGTTTGTCGATGATCCAGTAGTACACGCCCACCTGTTTATAAGACTCCGTGCGATGCTGAGCCGCTTTTCGGGCCACTTTTAACAGTCTCTTGCGCGACCTGGCGGCCTTCAGACGGTAATCATATGCCAGTGCTTTGTTTCCCGCCATAAGCGATTCTCTCAAGCGATGGAGATCATATTCAAATCGGCTTCTGAAAAAACCGGATAACTGCCAGGGGACCGTATTGACTTCTTGCCTGATTTTATCGGCATGTTTTAAGCAGCCTTTGGCCCCTTCGATATCTCCCAATAAAATTTGTATTTGAGCCTTGCATGACAGCATATGAATCAGAGTTTGAGGCTGGCTCTTATTTTGTATAAATTCCATGCACTGTTCGGCAATATCCAAGGATTCTTGTAGTTTCCGGTATTCCAACGACAAACTGATATCCGCATAGTATTCGAGAATAATAGAAAGGTCATTTTCGTAGACTTTATAAATTTCATTTAATTTATTCATCAACGATTTCGGATTTTCCGGATAACCTTGATATATCTTGGGTAGAATGTGCCAGAATATATGCTGGGATGCCCAGTACGTCTCCCCTATATTCAGGTTTCTCTCGACCAAATCTGCATCATAATCCTTGATTGCATTCCAGCTGCCTTCGAAATAATTATGCAGCGTTTCCGAGAAATTATATATGGTAAAGGATCTTATATCATTGGTATGAATTTTATCTTTGACTAGATCAAGAATTTTTCTGCTTAATCGGAAGGAGATGCCGGTAAATGAGAAAAAGGTGCTGGCACCCACGAACATTCCGATTCCTGATTCAAAATTTGCTAAACCATAATTGGTAAATCTTTTGTAGAAGTGAAACGATTCAATAAAGAATTTTTTAGGATTTATAATTGCCAGGGCTTTGAGTTTTTTGAAGAATAAATCTACCGCTTCCTTATCGTCTTGGGTTGGGATTTTTCTAAACTTCAGCGAGGGGAGATATAGACTCACAAGCAGGTGCAGGAAACCGGATATAAATTGAATTGCTGCAGATATCGCATGTTTTGGCAGCCGCCCCCAGAGCTGATCGAGGGCTTTGTCAAAATGCTCGACAGATTCAGCGTAAAGGCCCTTGTTGTATAAGGCAAGGGCTATGTTTTTCTCCAATAAGGCAATTTTCCCGGGATCAGATGCGGCACCATAATTCTTTAGATAGAGGTCCAGCGCCTCCTGGTAGAGATTAAGGGCCTCCATAGATGCCGAGGATTTCAAGGCCTCCTCGCCGGCCTTAATCAGGTAGGCCTCGGCCTTCTCCAGATTTTCCGCCCGGCTGTAATGGTAGGCCAGTGTGCCGTAGAACTCGTGGAGCCTTTCGGCGAAGATCCGCTCGATGGCCGCTGCAACCTTCAGGTGCAGATTCCTGCGGCTGCGGGGCAGAATTGAATTATATGCGGCCTCCTGGGCAAGGGCATGTTTGAACAAGTATTCCACTTCGCCCATCCTGCGGCGTTCGCGGAAAAGCTGTATTTCCTTCAAATAGGTCAATCTGCGGTCCAAGTCCTCGCCTGAGTTCGCTACTTCGGAAAGAACCCTGTAGAAAAAGGTTCGGCCGATGACCGAGGCGATTTTAACCAGGTTGCGCGTTTCTTCCTCCAGGCGGTCAACCCGGACCATGAGAACATCGCTGATGGTATTGGGGATCGCGATTGTTCCCATCTTGTCGGTTGTATGAAATCTCCCGTTTTTTAAGGTGACGGCCCGTTCATCGATCAGGGAGCGCACAACCTCCTCGATAAAAAAGGGGTTGCCCCCCGCCCGTTGGAGGATTTTTCCGTAAATGGCATGATCGAATTCACTGATGTTCAGCATACTGCTGATCAGGATCTCACATAAATTATCATCCAGTGGTTCGATATCGATTCCCACATGGTAGACTTCAGGCTTGGTTTTTAAGTTTTCTGAAAGCCGTTCTCCGGTTTCGCTGTAGCCGGGACGAAACACGTTGATGAAAAGGATCCTTTCCGTCTCCGTCAACCGGAACAAAGACTCCAGCAGCTCGATGGAGCTTGTATCCGCCCAGTGAAGGTCCTCGGTGACGATCACCAGCGGGGTCAGCGAACTTGCTTTGATCAACAGCTCCCTGATGTTTTTCAGGATCAGCTTTTCCAGGGCTTCGCCTTCGATGCCCTTGGTCCTGTCCGCATACCTGCCCGACGGCTTCATTCCCATGAGGATCCCGATAAACGGCAGGACATCAATGAACGTATGGGGATACAGCCTTCTGACGGCGGCCTCCAATTTGCCGAAGGCCATGGCCTCGCCGTCATCTTCCCTGATGCGCGCCCATTGCTTCAGTAGATCGATGATCGGGTAATAGCCCAGGTTGCGCCCCATGGAGATCGCCCGGCATTCGAAGAGACTTACCCGCTTAATGGCTTCCCGTCTTTTCAGTTCCGCAACCAGCCTTGATTTGCCGATGCCGGCCTCCCCGACGATGTTGACGACGGAACCCTCGCCGTTGATCAGCTTCATGACCTGGAGTTCCAGGCGGTTTAGCTCCTGCTCCCGGCCGACCATCTCGCAGTAGATCATGCGCTCGGAGCCCAGTTGGGGGCGGTATCCTTTCTTCTTACCGGTCAGAACCTTGTAGACCGGGATCGCTTTCTTGACACCCTTGACCGACATCTGCCCCAGGGCTTCGGCCAATTCCTCCATGCGGGCGGCCAGGTTGACGGTATTGCCGACGGCCTTGAATTCCACCCGCAGATCGTTGCCCAGGGTTCCGACGACCACCGGGCCGGTGTGAATCCCGATCCGCATTTTGATGGGTGCTGTTTCTTTTTGCTGGGCGTTGTATTCAGTGATGTCGCGGTGAATGGACAGGGCCGACCAAAGAGCCCTTTGAGGGGCGTCTTCCAGTGCAATGGGGGCGCCGAAAAGAGCCATGATCCCGTCCCCGGTCATCTCGTTGACGGTTCCGCCGAAATCGTTGACACTGTGAATCAGGATTTCATAGATCTTATCCATGATCTGGTAGGCTTTTTCCGGGCCTAATCGTTCGGCGAACTCGGTGTAGCCCTCCATATCACAAAACATAACCGTGACCTGGCGGCGTTCACCTTCGAGTTTCTCCTTTTGATTGAGAATCTTTTCGGTGAGACCTTGGGGGAGGTAGCGTTGAATGTTGGCGAGCTTTTCATCATAGGAGAGAACCGCGGAGGCTGGTTTTGATGCAGGGGCGAGTTTCAGGCCGCACTCGATGCAGAAATTGGCGCCATCCGAATTCTCAAGCTGACATTCCGGGCAATGCATGGTTTATGACCTCTGGAAAGGATGATGTCCTTTTTCAGCATGAATTTGCCAAACAAGCTAGTACACAACCAGAGTCATCGAGCTGAACAAATGCGCTTAGTATTTAAAATTAATATTGTCGGAATATTTTTTTTCCATCGTCAGGATGAACTACTCTCCTGCTGCAGGGAATCCCCGCGATTGGGTGCAGTCGACGAAATCTGTCAAACGGAAATTTCTTGGAAAGGCAGCGATAACTGGATCATCGTAATTTCAGCTCGAGTCTACGTACACATATCCAATTGTGCACTTTTATGCAACAGTTATCTTTCAGGGGGGCGTCTCAGGATCACCCCGGGATCCGGAAGGTGCCGGGATAACCTCGCGGCGGGCGGGCCGCTATCAGTCTAGTTAAAGGTGTCGGTCAAGAAGACAGGATTGCTGCCTGGTAGATGCGCCCCGGGGTATCGACACTATTACTTTGCGAGATCTTGCTAAAAATATGGCTGAAAAATGGCTCGATCACGGTGATACCGGCCGGGCAGGTCGAAGCGAAGGCTGCCTTTTTGCGCGGCGCCGTGCTGAGCACTTTTGAATCGGCGCAAGCGCCTTTTGACGGCCGACCCTTGCCCTTTTGTCCGTCTAGCTCAGCAGCAAGGCCGTCATTGAAAACAGCGCCAGAATACTGCCTGGAAAAACCAGCAATGCTTTGGCCCAATCCAGCCATGAAGTGCGTTCGGCCCTTTTCTTGATTACGAGGGATTCGTCCAGATGGATTTGATTTTTTCTGACAAAGTCCTTGACGTAGTGCGGCATGACCTGATCGATCAAATAACGATTGAAATCCCGATCCACTCGATCACCGGAAAGGGACCATCGTTCGGCGGACTTGTAGAACAGGTCATATTCGGTCCGACCGGTTGCCAGGGATATATCGTACAAAGAATTTCTCTTGGCCATCAGCTCGGCCCGGCTGTCTAGCTGGGATTTGCGAAAAATGGACCAAAACAGGCAGCCCACGAGCATCAGCGCGCAGATGCCGGCGATTAAATGGGGCCCGGCTAAATAGCGAGGGTCGGCGTCAACTTTGTTTAGCCCCTCGGCCTCCGGCATCTGAATCAAGCCGAAGGAACGGTTTGCGCTTTCTTCATAGCCGAACTCAAGAAAGACAGTCATGCTCAACATTGCCAGCGAAACAATGATATAAAATACCATTAATCTTTTATCCATCGTAACACCTTCCTTGGATGCGCCTGGAAAATGGTTTTTTTGGGTTTATGCCGCTTTAAAAAATGTTCCGAGATACTGAAAGGGTGGACTCAGCGGTTGCAGCGAAAAAACTTTCGGAAACGTCCGCATACGTTTGGACAGCGGACGTTTTTTTGACAACCGCTCTGGAAATCCGAAGCGGTATAAAAATATGCTGGTCATCATCCCGACTGTTGTCAACCTTTGATCAACTGCCGGGCGGGATTGCAGGAGGGAAAGAACGGGCAGCGAGGCTGAACCGCCCGTCCTTTTAGCGTCGGTTTGGGCTGCGGCTAGTGAAGGATCGATTCGACCTCGGTTTTCAAACCTGCCTGCTCGATGCTGTCTGCGACGGTTGGCACATCGCACTCGACGTCGATTCCGACGGCCTCCAGCAGATCGACGGTGCCGCAGGTCGAGGTGAGGGCGCGGGCGCCATGGCGAGCCAAACGCACACCGCCGGCCGCCGCCACAATCGCCGCCGCCGAGCTGACGTTGAAGGTTTTGAGCCGGTCCATGCCGGTTCCCGAGTTTTCCACCAGCGGGGCCTCGAATTCTCTGGCCACCGGGGTAGTGTCCAATTCCACGATGGCCCGCCACGCTGACATACTCGGCAAATCCGCCGTCCCGGTGAAAGCCCATGATCTGCATTTCGCGGCACAGGTTTTCGGCGCCGGCGGCACAGGCCGCGCATTGGCCGCACCACGATCCCGGATAGACATACACCAGGTCGCCGGGCTGGATCCCGGTCACCGCCGATCCGGTTTCGGACACCGTTCCCACGACCTCCTCCCCCGGAATGCGGGGCAGGACCAGATCGCGGTGGCCCACGCGGATCAGTTTGAGATCCGTGCGGCACAAGCCGGTGACCGCCACCTTGACGACGACTTCATGGCGGCGGGGTTTGTGCACCGGCGTGGTTGTGAGTTGAAATCTGCCGATTTCGGGCACCTGGACACATTTCATTTCCATCCGCTTAACCTCCTTGGTTGTTTTCAGAATGAAAAATCCAAAAAAAAAGGGTCCCGATGGCCGTCTGCGGCCATCAGAACCCTTTACCATCGGATTCATGCAATGCTTCGGTTTCAGTCGTCTTCTGACTTGCGGATCAGCCGCACATCCATTGCCTTCCCATTTTGATAAGACATGTCTGCTCAAAACAGTGGCGGGCCCATGAAGTGCGTCCCCGATTACAGCGGCGGGACCGTCCCGGAGTTTCACCGGATTCCGTTACTAAAACCTGCACCTATTTTTAAAAGGGCTCTTTTATCAGGTCGAATTTGGCAAGTCAACCGGAAACTAAACCAGCTTCCGGCCCAGACCATAGGCCCGGTCGAGGTAGGGGTCCACCCCCCGGTGTTCGATGTCCCCGGCATACAGCGTGCCCACGGTCACTGCATTGAGCGAATCTTTGGCCGTCTGTCGGATCAGGGCGGTGGCGTCGTCGCAGAACCTTCTGAACAGCGGCGGGACGATGCCGGATGTGACAATGATAATCGACTTGCGGGATTTATCCGAACGGGGCACCGGGCATCCCTGGATGGTGAGAATCCTTCCCTCCGGTTTGGCAAAGGTCCAGCAGATTCTCTCGAGGAAGGTCATCATGATGGCGGTCGCGTAGCCCATGTGGACCGGGGTGCCGAAAATAAGAGTATTGGACGCGAGGACGTCCTCACTAACCCGGATGTTGCACGAAATTGATGAGAACTACTTGTTTTTGTTTCATATCGAAAATTGTGTACAGGAAAAACCCATTGTAACGCATATTTAAAACGAAAAGCTGGCCGGTTCTTTACTTTCATAATG
>Ga0209052_1000921_pt1 | contig 10284 bp, 6 predicted proteins | sample WorMetHEROISLAND_2_FD_187409 | JGI IMG/M metagenome (GOLD analysis project Ga0209052, IMG submission 187409) | Marine gutless worms symbiont microbial communities from Max Planck institute for Marine Microbiology, Germany - Olavius sp. 4 HERON... | ecosystem: Host-associated > Annelida >...
TGGCTTATGTTACTTACTTACTTGCTTACTTACTTACTTTCTGCATGTCTTCATGTGAAATATAAGTGAAAGCATTCTGTGTTGGACGATGGGGTGGAAAGCACCATGTTTTGCACTGATACATCTGAGATGAAGCATATATTCGATGCCCACAGTTCAGTAAATGTACATTTTATCCACTTTTTTCAACGGCCTGCAAATTTTTCTGGATAGACAGCAAGTCAACTTGCGATATCTCAAAAAATAGGTCTAAGTGTAAGGTATTCAGAAAACACTACCATGCTTCATGCCTCCATATGAGGTAGGGGGTTACAGGCCACCTAATGCTCTACATGGGTCGGTTGAATCCGCTGAGCTGAGCTAATCGGCTGATCTATTTTCTAAACCCCTGATTAGGCAATAGTAGGCTATATTTTATCAGTAATAAAGTAAAATTGAATCCGAGGGGTGGTGTGGTAGGTCGCTAGACTGAAAATAAAATGTCTCAGAAGCAGACGCTCTTCCAAATGGGACCGGTTACGATCACCGATCGGTGAAAATAACGTAGAAGTTAATATCACCGATCGGTGAACCTAATCGCTGCGGTTACGATCACCGATCGCTGGAAATAACAGAGAAGTTAAAATCACCGATTGGTGTTTTTAATCTTTGCTAAAGTGACCGGTCCTGAAACGTGCAGTTAGGCCTACTCGTCGACGTAAGGGCCTCAGTGCGCTTCATTTACAGTAAGCAATGTATAGACGTAGGAGGAGGCTTTCTTAGAAATACACGAAACCCACCAGAACTGAAGCTTTTGTGTAATCTTCCATTCCATATTCTGCGCACTTACATTACTACTGGTAGAGGATTGTTGCTAAGTTAATGCTGAAAATTTCATTTGCAGGTTGTCTTGGTCTATCTCCAGTGATTTCGACACAGTTAACTCTTGAAATGTATGTGACAGTTTCAAATTACCATCTTAGGGGTACCCGTGTTTTATGCCCTTGTTCGAGGGGAATCTCCTCACCCAGCGGGCCAGCGGCACCAAATTACCTCATTAGAAACTAGAGACTCTAGGCTATCATATGGTGAAAACCCGGAGTCTCTATCTCACCTGTGCTTGATTCGGTACCGGGTCGTGACACCCCAGACAGACGGACAGACACACTGACAGAATCGCCATAGCTAATACGCGCTCTCAGCAGTACCTGCCGGTACAGCTGTCGCGCATAGAAATCTCGAAAGACAGCGTGATCTCGCGCCACAGATAGCCAGACCATAGATACTACAACCGGTGATTTTATTCCCTTAAATTAGAATCACCGATCGGTGAAAATAACATAGAAGTTAATATCACCGATCGGTGAAACTAATCACTCCGCTTCCAAATGGTGGGATTCCTGCACACAAGATGCCATTTGCCCCACCATTTGGAACTCACTGGCTCACGGCATCTGCAAATTCATAACAACAACGTTTCAGAAACACATTCAGACATTTTATTTTCAGTCTAGCGACCTACCACACTGCCGCAGCTCGGATTCAATTTTACTTCATTACTGACAATGTAGCCTAATCAAGGGTTGTTAAAATAGATCAGCCCATCAGCTCAGCGGATTCAACCGACCCCGTCAGCATAGCAGCATCGGCTTTCCAGTGACCTTAAAATGCTTGACTTTGAATGACCTTAAGGTGCCATTTTATACTTAAATCTGTTTTCATCCTCGGTTTGACTAGATTTTTCTGCCTTACTTTTGGGGTCAACTATGTAAAAACCAATGAAGATACTGCCATAGTGTCAACGACAGAAATGTTTGCCATGGACTCTAGCTTCCAGAAGCATAAGGTTTATGTGGCTATTCGCTACGGTTCTCACGGGAGGAGGCATCAATTAATCATGGTGTGTGGTCGAAAGTGACCATTAGTTGACTTGTCTTATGAACCATTAAAAATTAGACAAAAGTTGTCGTAAAAGCTTACAACATAATTATTCAGCGAGGACTCTAGTTTATGTTGGTATACTTTTTATGCAGATGTATGCGAAGGTTCTTTAGAAAGGACATGCCAAACTACTGTGCATGCTATGCTCGCATGCATCCATTGCCATGTATTATTGCTAAAAATCCCACACGTGACATATAACTCAACTCAGAAAAGCCAAAATGCTTGAGAGTAGCATTATGATGAGATGAATGGGCCAATCTGACGCCCTGTCCTCTAAGTGGTAGCTGAGCTTCTTGTTTGATTGGTTACTTAGTCGGTATCTGGATTTTACGCCCTTTTGCCGTTTCACCCCCTGGACGATTCGCTTGCTGGCTCGTTCACTGCCTCTGCCTGGCTGATTCGCCCCCTGGCTTGTTCACTCCTTGGCTTGTTCGCCCCCTGGCTGATTCACCCCTGCACGTTGGATGATTCGCCTCCGCTGTATACCGGTATTATAATATTTATGGACTAGTACTAGAGCGGTAAACTTTTCAATATGTAACCTATAGAGGTAACTTATGTTGAACTTGTTTGCACATATTGAGGAAACTAAACGATTGTGTGATGGTTTAGTTAATTTATTGAATCAATCATCGCCATCATCATCGTCATTTATTTCAGTAGCCCAGAACGGTGTGACCAACTATAGACAAGTAGGGCTACACATATACATTACAGAGACCATAGCAGTTTTTACAGCAATTTTCCACCTTGCAGCGATATAGGACAACGTCTGTAGGCAATTCCATCCTTTACTCGATACTGGTAGGCCTATGTATCTGCTATACTCTGTACAGTACTTGTATGACTGACTGTGAACGTTACTACAGAGCCTAATTAAGATGACTGACTTCTTTGGTTCTTGTGTTTTTGTCCATTTCCAAATGAGTATTTTCAGCTTGTTTTTCAACTAAGAAAACAAAACATGCCGGCCATAAAATTAAAAAATAAGTTACGGGTTGGATTGGAGGCAAACGTGCAGGGGCGAATGAGCCAGGGGCAAATCGTCTAGAGGGCAAAGTCAGCCAAAGGGTGAATCAGCCAGCAGGCAGGCAGCAGGCAGCCAGCAGGCGATATGGCAAAGTGACAAACAAGCCATAACTCACTTAGTCGGCAGGGCCCCTAAACTGGGGCATCGCACCAATGGGCTGTGGTATGTGAACAACTTGCGGCCCAGGGTTGTTACTTGATAATGGAATGGCCGGGAGTCGAACACCTGACCTCGCAGTCATTGGGTCCGACATGCTAACCATTAGACTAAGAAGATATCTATGTATTATTTATGTGCAATGTGCATGTTGATAACTGCCAATAATATCATCAAGGTGGCTTATAAAATCGATATAGTGATTAGGACGTTGGACTTGCGATTGCAAGGTCGTTGGTTTGACTCTTGGTTGGGTCGGTTGGTTAGTATCTGGATGGGTGACTGTCTGCGGACAGGTAAACCATCTCGGTAACTATATAACCAACACCAAGGTCAACTCAGCCTTTCATCACTCCGGAGTAGGTAAATCAAGTACCGACCTGTATGGCTGGGATTATGGCAGGGCGTGGTCACCTGTGTCAGGTGGCAGATGACACTGTGTGATCCCATATGGCAAATGATGCTCCGTAGCTCTGAGATGGGTTTCCTATGAAGCGCTATACCATTTTACCATCAGCTGTGAAATAAGCATCAGTTTAATTTAATAATTATGCTGAGGAGTATGTAGTACATTTATCTGATTCTCGCTTGATAGCACCAAAACTAGTCACTCACTGATATGTACATAACCTGTTATTGACAGATGAACAGTGCTGATATATGATGCTAATGAGGTATAATGCGATCGAATGATTATGTTATGCAATATGCAAGTATTTGTGTGTGTATTATATTGCAGTTCATATAGAGCTATGGAAAGTACTGAGTGTTTATTTGGTGGCATAAAGGACGAACTTGAAAAAACAATAAGGTATTATCATCTTTTACAGTCTACTGGTTTTTACAGTTGCATATAAATTAATTTTCAACGAACTTAATGTCATTTGTCTTGAACACTTCATTGTTTGGGGACCATTCATTAGTACGAAGGGGCACTAGTCCGAACAGCCATACGGACCAGGGGATAGGGTTAGCAGTAGAAATAAATTGCATCTTTAGCTATGGTGGACCTTGGCTGTGGCAGCCCTGCGGCCCCTGGCTATGGCAGACTGGAACCTGACCAAATTCGGACTAGTGGCCAGTGACCTTTGGTTTTTATATTGTACAATGTAAAAATGGTTTCAATCAAATCTACCGTATGTTAATTGGAAAGTGTGTGTGCATGTATGTGTGTGCATGTTATATTATTATACTGGAATGCTCATCATGTTTTTGATTAACCGAGAAGTTTCTTTTTAACATTTGAGATGCTGGATAGTAGGTCAACATATCGTAGCACTGAATATGTCATTATGTGCAGAATAATCTGCTTTTTAAAACTGTCAGTAACTTAGTAACTATTTCCAGATATTTTTTGTCATATTTTGTGCACATTCGACTAATATGTTTGCAATTGTGTGTGTAGCTCAGGTGCAATGGATGTCATTAGGACAATTATGGTAAGCTGATTTGCATTTGTTTAGCAAATTCTGTGGTTTCTTATCGAATGAGCTATATAGCTAGATAAGTAGCAGTCTGTAGCATTATGGGCATCACATACCGTGATGTATGTTTCTCTGTTTAGTGTGAAAGGTTCACAAATGGCAGTTATTTTGTACATGCCACTTGATTTTTTTTGTATGATTTTTTATATGGTAATGATTGTGTGCTTGTGTCATCGTTACTGTAGGAGAATGTGAATAAATTGTCAGACATTGGAAAGCTTCTGCTGTATTTGAAACTTCCAACTGGGTCTTTTCTTCATTCGTTGCAGACTGTGTGAGTAAATCTCTGATAATTTTACTTTGATGTATGTTTTGTTGCACATACAGAATTGAGAATTTCAAGTATTAGCTGTTATTTGTGACTGTGTGCAAACTTGTTGTTAGTGTGAGTAGTAGTGAGACTTGGACCAACCTCCGCATCAGCCACCTCCGTCGTGTTGTTGTCAAGAACCGAACAGTCTCTGAAACGTATTTACTGGTTTTCGAGTTTGTCGTGAACATATCTTTCTGACGTTGTGGCATGTATTAGTGTTTTTGATTTGGCTACACGTGGAGTTCTGTTGGTATGCACAGGTTGCATTGAGTGGTAAACCAAATATGCAGCTGGGAACTTTACACAAATCAGGCTGTCTCCCACCATGGCCGAGTTTGCCTGTATTAGCTAGCATTACTCTTCTTGGGCCTAGCACTTGCTGAGAGTTTTGTTGATATTTCAGCAGTTAAATTTTGTGTTGTATTGTAGTTGTTTGCTAATGTTCCTGGTGTTCTGTAGGCCGGCAGATAAAGACAACGCTAATAACCAGGCTGTAAATAGTTGGCTTAAGACTCACTTAAAAGAAAGCAAAGATTCTTACTTATCAAAGCAAGAACTGTACGATAAATACAGGTAACAGTTTAGTTACTGCTTACATTTATTATAGTGGTTACTGAAACCAGTTTGCATTGTTAGATAAATTTGTTTGCAGTAGTTTATGTACATGGCAGTTAACCAGCTCACTTGTCTGTTAAATCTAGAAAACCTGGAAGTATCAGGGAATCTGGCAGCTGTCAGAGAAAAATGAGGCAATTGACCAGAACTCAGGTAATGTGAGGGAGTTGTAAGGGATAAAATCTCATCAGGGAAAACTATTGTTAACTTTAAGTTTGTATCAAAACCAGTGTTGATTAGCACAGTGTTAGCATATTATTTCCTTAACATTGCATTGTGTTTAACTGTTATTATTGCACTCACGGGTTGTCGACACGTTATCCCACTACAGACAGTATGGTAGAGATAGGCAGTATGAGTGCCAGCATGGAATAAAAGATGTGAAGGTCGAGTTAGCTTGATGCCAACCAGTTTGCAGTTTGGTTAATCTAATGTTTTCTTGCCATTATCAGAAATAAGAAATTAGGTTGCAATAATGTGTTGTAGAGCATTTGCCTCTGATCACAAGTTTAATGTTATCAGCATGAATGACTTTGGAAGAGCTGTGAGATCCGTCTTTCCGAATGTCAGGGACAAACGGATTGGCAAACGTGGCGGCACCAAGTATTCTTTGTCGAATTATTGTCTGAATTACTTACTTGTGCATGTGTTTGTTTTCAGGGTTTGTTAAACTTAGTTTGTGTACGTTGCATTTTGAGAGCTGAGCTGCTATTTTGCTAATTGGTGTTTATAGGAGGGGAGATCAAAAAGTTTTGCATCTTGACTATAAAAAGTACTGGCAATGATGCCAGTTACAGTCCATTGTTCAACATGTTCATCGCAGAGTTCAATGCATTTATTTCACTTTTCTGCTAAACTGTTTATGCCAGTAAAATGAAACTGTTATGTCTGTCCTTCCAGCCAGGCATTCACTACAGACTTCATTTTATGATTGTTTGGATAGCAGACGCCACTGAAGAAGATATTTGAAATCTTAAAATGACATCATAAATTACAATGATGTCACATCTGGTTTAAGCTCATGTGAGTAAGGTAGGAATATACGTTTTACTGGTGTATAGGTTTCGGAAAGTTTTTTCAATGTAATATATCGAGTTGCGAAACTTTGATCGCCCCTTGTAGGTCACACTTGATACATTGAACATTTGTAAGAGATTACTTTAAACATTTGCGGCAACTGTTTTGTGTCATAATAAGCGTGTGTAACACCAGACCCAGTCATTGTAGTTGACAGTCTTGGCTGATTTTGTTTAACTTTTTATCTCAATAGAGGTGTGTGTATGTGGTCTGTGAATGTTGCTGTATTCAAATGGGAAGGTGTATTCGCTAGTTGTGAATGGTTATTTGACAACGAATCTTTTTGCTCAAGAATAGGTTTTAAGAGCAGTGCGATGTAATTCTAATCAAATAGTTGAAGTTGCTAGCATGAAAGGCTCTGCATGCTGTGTCTGTGCAAGCAGGGTGTTAGCTTGCCTTTAACTGTCAGTCACTGGCTGTTGTATTCAATGTGACTCGTCTTCAGTTTACTGTGGCTGGCCTCTCAACTAGAAATGAAGACCCTGTGACAGTGTCAGACTTTCTTGTTGAAATTAAGATGTTCTCGTGTGATCGTCTCTAACCACTTTGGTGATAACTGTTCAGTTTTCCTAACATCACTCATGTAGATTTTCTGTTCTGTGATCACACTAGTGTAGTGGTTTTTACAAGAGTTGTATTCTGACTTCGTAATAAGAAATGTCAGCATCTCTTTCCAACTGCCAGCTAGAGATGTGCAGATGTAGTGATGCACTGTTCACCAATCATCAGTTACATTGAGTACAGCAGTGTTTGAGTGAAAGTAGCAATGTGTACGTGTACATAAACTAGTTCAACATGGTGTTTGTTCACTCATAGAGTGAATAAGTTATGAACTAGTTTATGTTGGTATACTTTTTATGCAGATGTATGCGAAGGTTCTTTAGAAAGGACATGCCAAACTACTGTGCATGCTATGCTCGCGTGCATCCATTGCCATGTATTTTTGCTAAAAATCCCACATGTAACATAACTCAAAAAAGCCAAAATGCTTGAGAGTAGCATTATGATGAGATGAATGGGCCAATCTGACGCCCTGTCCTCTAAGTGGTAGCTGAGCTTCTTGTTTGATTGGTTACTTAGTCGGTATCTGGCTTTTACGCCCTTTTGCCGTTTCACCCCCATAACTTGTTCACTCATATAACATTAATCCTATAGCCAGCCAAATAAGTCTATTACTAATATACATGTGAATCTGGATGTGCTGTGCTACGTTGTTACAGTTATTTACTACATGTCTTCTAGCAGTGAGCTGCGTTTTCCTCAACGTAAAAAATCAGATATGTGCATCATGGCATAGTGTATGCCAACGTTCTTCCTGGCTATCATATGCCAGAGATACCGGTTGTTATTCCATCATCTGATTTGCTGATGGTAAGCTAAAGCAGTTTGTTCTAGAGTCTCCTGAAGATTATTCACGTTTGTTTATTGTGACATGGGCATGAGGCAGTTTCCTGTGATAGTGATTTTATGCCCATGCAGCATGTCTGTATTCTTGCTAATCAACAACATGTATGCTGCACATTGCTAAGCTCCCAAGTTTGATGTAGTTTTTCTGCATACTGCATGAGTTACAACACGCACACAAAGACAGACTACAGTAGAGATGCACTGCTTGATATCATTGTTTTGCTTCTTTCCATGTTGAGACCAACGGATACCATTGTGTTTTCTTGCCCCCGTTGCCTACCCACGATTCTGCTGTAGCATGTCCATTTAATCAACATGTACAGCTATGAGCTAGAGACCCATCTAGAGCTTTTTTGATGGAGCTTTATTGTTTTATTCTTACATGCTGTCTCTATGTTTGTGTCATTTGTGCGCTAGCAGATTTACACATGACAAACTGACAGTGCAAACGTGCTTGAGATCCGTGGACATCTCCTAAGATGTGATCTTTTCTTTGCTTTGGTCTAACGTGCACTTCCGAGAGTGTGTTAAGTAGGCAGTGTATCAGAGTGACTGACTGTGTATGCCATGTTTACTTGTTGGTTGCAGTTGGTCCTAGGCTACATATGTTAATTAACTATAATTAACGACTGCAGTATCATTAGCTCAGTACGACTCAGCTGCCAATTCCGAGATTTTGAAGCGCTTCTGGTCATGAGTCTGACTCCGTCGCTACACTGGTTCATGCATTCGTCACCAACCGCGTTAACTACTGTGTCGGTCTGCTGGCCGGCTCACCGAAGAAGACGACAGCCAAGCTGCAACATGTTCTCAACGCAGCTGCGGGAGTCGTGTCAAACTGCGGCAAGTACGACCGAGGACTGACTCATTTTTGGCGCCATGTTCTACACTGGCTCGACGTCACTGACCGGATCCGGTTCCAGCTGTGCATCCAGGTGTACAAGTGTCAGCACAGCATAGCTTCTGGATACCTGGTCGATCTCTGCCGACATGTCTCCAGCATCGACAGCCACAAACATATCTAATCTGCAAATCCTAGTCAACTGCAGGTTCCGCGGATCAGGATGTCAACCTACGGAAGCTGTGCTTTTGGACATGCCGGTCCGTCTACTTGGAACGCTTTTCCAAACGTTTTTAAATGCAGCACACACTCTTTACATACTTTTAGACGCCATCCCAAACACTTTTACTTCTCGTTCTACTAGCACACCGAGGCGTGTTCGAGGTTATTACAGTGAACGTGCTATATAGATTAATTACTGGCTCATGTAAGCAGCACTGTGTCAAGTACCAGACCTTCACCTTGACGTTTAAATGAAGGGTTGGGTTTGATTTATGCTGCTGCATTGTGATAGTGATTGACAGCTTAGCAAATATAGTTGCTAGTTGTGGTTGGTGTGCAGCGGCAGCGGCTGGGTGGTAGTGACAGTGACTGTGTTGACGCTGAGATGGTGGTGCTTGAATGGGCTCAGAAGCTGTGTGACCAGCAGTTCGGCAGCATCTCACAGCTGGCCGAGTTTCTCATAGAGAAGCAGTATGTCAGCGGCCGGTCTCTTCACGCCTTCTCCGTTATGACTGCAGCAGCCGTCAAATCAAACAGCACCATTGCCGGCCTCCTCCCAGCAGGTAGAATTCGGTGATTTTTTCGCAGACTGATTACCAGTGATGTATTACTTGAGTCTTGAGTCAGGCAGTGGACTCAAGTTGGACTCGATTCCTGATTTTTTGTGATTTGGTCTCGCTGAAACTCTCGTGACTTGGACTCAGATTAAGAGGACTCGGCTACATCACTGACGATTACTCATTGATGACATTGTGCTGTGCTAGAGTGGATGTCATTGTCGTACTCTGACTGTGTATTGGTGACATTTACTCATTGTTTGAACAGCCTTTTTAATGTAAACTTGGTTGCTGTCTCGGATTTTCTTTTCCAGTTTTTTTCTTATCTGTGCTTTTTGCTGAGAATCGTGACTTTTTTTTATCCTACACGACATCTCTGTTGATAGTAAGCTGAGTTTAACTGACGTGTGTTTTATTATTATGTATCGTGTTAGATCAAATGAAGTGCATACGCGTATGACAGATATGAACTATTGTAACGTTGCATCATTGCACTCATTCTGGTGCCGTCATTTGTGGTGTGTGGTTTGCAGCGGACGCTAACGACGCGTGTGTTACAATGAACGACACTCAGGCTCTGCTGCGCAAGAACGTGCAGGAACGCAAGGCGTTGGTTCTGATGAAGGACAGGATGGAAGAAGAACGGCGTTGTGTGAGGG
>Ga0209052_1000922_pt1 | contig 10283 bp, 8 predicted proteins | sample WorMetHEROISLAND_2_FD_187409 | JGI IMG/M metagenome (GOLD analysis project Ga0209052, IMG submission 187409) | Marine gutless worms symbiont microbial communities from Max Planck institute for Marine Microbiology, Germany - Olavius sp. 4 HERON... | ecosystem: Host-associated > Annelida >...
GTTCTAATACCAGAGTAAGGAGACCCGAGGAACTATAGTAATGGTTAATAACTCAAAAGACGTGTCTCGTGGGCTGCTACAGGCACAAACCTGAAAAATACTTTTACCCCGTAATTTGCCAGCTACTCCCCAAGAATGGTGATCACTGCATTTTCAATGGTAATTAGGTGTGGCTAAATGTTTGACACGCTATTGCTTGTCAAACATTTAGCCACACCTAATTATCGCCCAACGCACGGTACATTGAAGGTGACATTGAATTTCAGTCTCAGCAACTATGCATGATAGAAGGCTGGTTTCAATGGATCACTTATAGGAAACCATGTGTTGAGTCCAACGGTGACGTGATCTATGACGTCATGTGACCCCAAAAGGTCAAGATCGTAACCCCAAAATCCTTCGGCCTTTAAATCTCTGTAACCATGCAAGATAAGCGTATGGTTATAACCGACAACCTACAGGACACCGTAGATTGCTGGTCTAACTGCCACGTGACCGACAATGTCATGTAACCCAAATGTTGAAATTTTAAGGCTGCTGTTAGAGAACATTGGTTGTAAAAAATCGTAACTGACAAGCGTAAAACGCAGCAGGTATAGTGCGACAATGGGACAGATGTCTCGTTCAACAGAACGTATGTCTAGTTTTATGAAAAGCTCATCTCTGGAAACGGGAAAACAGATGCAGTCTAACAACGAACCAAGCACTATAACACTGCCGCTTAACAAAAATGACTTTAGTTGGTGTTCACGGCACTTTCTTGACTACAAGGTGTACAGAGTACAGGTTGATACTGTTTTAACTAATCAACAATACAATAACATTAAATAATACACTGTCAAAGCATGTTTGCACCTCAGATTCAGCGGGTCTCCCCGTTGACATTGTGTGCAACACAAATTTACTTACTTACTTCGGTGGTGTATGAGAGAGACCTCTGGGGGTCTTTCTCATCACACAATGGGACGAGCAGTCGGTCGACGACCATTGAATGAGGACTCTAAGTGCTGAACAAATAACAGACACAAAACAACGAATGTGTTGCGGAAACCTTTCAGCAATAATAATTCTGCTAATCAACTACTTCTGATCCATGTCTTCATAGACATATCACTGTAAAAATCTGCTCCAAATTATTTATTTGGAAATAAACTGACTTAACTGTGCAAAGGTAGAACATCGATATTAAAATGGTATGTGTACAATGTTGTAGTCTTATATGACTGCCGTCTATGTTTGTCCACAACTGCTAGTGCCTACTGTGCTTCACTCTGTTTAACTGACGTTACTGCCGTGGACACATACGACACACTAAGAAATACAACAACAGAATCAAATGCTGCTCGAGAACATTGAGAAATTTCAAATACACATCAAACACCTCTGTCAAAATAACTTAATCAAATAACACTTTTTGTGAATGTCGATTAATCAGTTAAAAATTTTTTTAACATACAAGAGTCCGAAAGTAAAACAAATATTATTCTAAAACTCGAAGAAGCAAACATAACTTGCAACAGCACAGCCACAAACGATATGCCCTATACCACAAATACAAGCAAAAGACTAACGTTTAAAATGTTCTGATGCCAACAACTACGAATAATGTACACTTAAAACCCAAATATGACGATAAAAAACAAAAGACCAAGCAAAAAACGTAACAACAATTAAATAAGACACAATACAATGATAGACATGGCATGCAATAATTTCCGAAATATTTACAAAAACACATTTATCAACCGATGCCATGAAGTGGACAGCAAGCAGCAATTATACCTCAGACAAGCACTACAGCACAGAGCAGTCAACATTAACAAACCATGGATGCACGAAGCATGCCGAAAATAAGACACATCTAATACAATTTGTCAGAAATTAGCAGCATACTCAATCACTACAGCTCGCCATTGTTATAATGTTCATAGTTAACTGATCTCCTTGATAACTTAATAGTTAACTGATCTCCTTGATAACTTAATAACACAGAACTGTTTGCTGGCTGCAGACTCTATTGACTTGAATAATGTGCGGACAAATTTGGCATTTTCAAATCATATTCAGCTCCTTCTAGATCACATATACCAAGGCTGACAAAAATAGCTAGACAATCCGTGCTGGCGCAGCACAAACCTCCAACAATGGTGCTGCCCACCTGGTGAACACAATGGACTCAATACAGCAGATGTGTGTATGCAATCGGGATACCCGGGAAAACGGAATTCGAATCCTGAACCAGACTGCCACCAAAACCCGATTGGTTTAAGGGCCAGTCTCCAGCCCGCCACAAAGCAAAAAAATGTCTCAGTAAGGAAGAAACTCAGGAAACATACTTAAAATACGGTGCTGAGTTTATATAGACCAACATAAAGCAAACACCGGCTGAGCTCTGGCGTGAACAGGTCAGTCTGCCAACTGCATGTAGTCTTCTGACAGCTGTACAACAACCATTCTATATCCACACTGCATTAACCGTGATTGGTGCACCTCCAATTCAGCCAAATTGAGCAAACTTAATCTGTCCGACAAATAATTCCTTCACCACAAACAAGCCGACATTAACAGAATACACCCAGAAACATGAAACCATCAAATGAGGGCAGACTAATATCTCTTCCGCAATGCACAAAGTCTGCGATCGTGTTTTTAGAAACCTGTACAGTGTACACACTATTACAAAGGCAATTTCTGAAGGCAACGATTACAAACATGGCACTAAGAATTTTCCCGCAAAAAAACCAGTTAAACTATAATTCACCGCTGATCGTGTTATGACTTGAAAATCAACACACACATGAACAACCAGACACACCAGAAACTAGAGGTGCACCGATTATGCTTTGGCCGATTATCGGCTGGCCGATTATCGGCGCCAAATAAATTGAATAATCGGCCGATTATCGGCAGATTACCGACTGCTTATTTCAGGATGCATCTTCGTTCAACAAAAATCATATTGTAATGATTGACGTTCAGAAAATTGATTCCTTTTCTGCAAACTAGTTCATAAAAATTCGAAGCAATGGGACGGAGTTCACGGAACGATATTTGAAATTGAATAGCATCCACTCATTTACTCTTTCGTCTTTACTTTGTTCTGTTGAATGTTGAAGATGATACGTGACTGATTACTGAGTCATTAGTTACCTCATTGTCATCAATGTGAACTGCAGTTAAAAGCATTTTTTGTTGTTTTGCTTACTGAAACAAATAATCGGCCAATTATCGGCCGATGCAGATATATAATCAGCCGATGCCGATTGTCAAATGGCCGATACCGATAATCGGCCAATAATCGGTGCACCTCTACCAGAAACAACTGCTTACTTACTCTAGGTGTGCGTTTGTAAGAACCGCAACTGTGACATAGAAACAGACTTGCAGAGAAACACAACAAAGCCAATGGCAATGTTACACACGATTAGTGTGCATCGCACACCGTACTGTCATGTACGGCTCAGGCTAAAGTTCCACCACTCATGCTACTGTCTGGCATTAGTGGACTACACGTCAGCTGAACAAAAACGCCTATCTGAAGCAAATCCTCATCCAGACTGTACAAGATATATACACTGTCTCAAAAGAACGTCACCCTTTTTATTTTTTGTGATATCTTTATTAGATTTTACGCAATTCTGCCATATTTTGGCAGAAACATAACCCAGGAAATTTAAAACAAACACCTGTACACGCCCAATTCACTTGTTTTATATGTTCGTACTGTACCTTGTAAAAACTAGTGATGATTCAGAACGCACACAACGACGTCGGCCGCTTACCGTTCGTCTTGTCATTGAACGGGAATGTTGCAACTTCTTTAAAAGCTCTATTTAAACTTTTGACCTCCCAACCTCTATCAGAGAATTCACGAATTAACGTTAAACCTCCAAAAAGTTTAAATTTATACAAATTTTAAATCAAAATGGGAACTTCAGCAATCAGCGGCACCTGATTGCTGCATGATCTGGTCTGGTCTGCATCAGCATGTCATGGGTGAGGCAATCGACCGCGATGCATGGACGGCTGCACGCCTGTGTGAGAACTGATGGATGAGACTTCAAACACTTGCAATATGAACATTATTTGATAGTTATCAGATGTTACAATGTGACTTTTATGTGGAGACTTCGTATTTGATGCTGTAGGCCTAATGTATGCCGTAAAAATTGTTGCTAGATTTAACACGGCACTATACGAACATATGAAACGAGATGTGCATTTGTGTTTGTCCCAAATTTCCCGGTGCACGTTTCTGAATCTAAGAATTGGCAAAATTGGATGACATCTGATTAAGTTATAAAAAATATAAAAAGGGTGACGTTTTTCTTTCTGAGACACAGCGTATATACATATATATTAAGACGCTGTCATTTTCACGACAACAGGACTATTTCGAAGCCGCTACTCGCTGTCAGCAGCTGTGACAACAGCAGCAGGTGGTGTGCCAGTGATACTGTTGGCTGGAGAGTTGCTGGTCTTCTCTGCCTTCACAGTCTGTTCACCGCTGCCGCTGCTGCTCTGATACCGTTCGATAGAAGCGCACAGTTCAACGAGCTGTGATCGCAGCGTGACCGCTTCCCGAGTCTTTTCATCCAGTGCCGTACGAAGCCTATTCACTTCCTGCTGAAGCCGACTCTCATTCGCCGACACTGCTGCTGCTGCGGCTGATGACTTGGTCGTTGGAACCAGCTGCCCGTACGCATCGATGCCGTAGTAGACCGGCACCGGCTGCTGGGTGCCGGCAGCTGCTGCAGCTGCTGTGCTGCTGTCGTTAGCAGCCGCTGCTGCCGAACCATTCGTCAACAGCTGGTAGACGACCATCCCGGCACTGGAGTCGGAGCCACTGGTGGCAGTCGTGGCAGCCGGCTGATGCCACGACCACCCGCGCGCCGACGACTCCGAACTTTCAGATGAAGCGGTCGACATTGCAACTTGGTCACTGAATGAACAAAACAGTTCACGTTGGGTCCTGTACAGCTTCGCCATCAACTGACGTACCAGTTAGCAAAACAACAGATGAACAAAGTAATCCCCACACTGTTCATTGACAAGAACTGCAAGAGTTGTTTTGTTTGCAGTCGGTCAGAAAAATGTGATTTTCACCAATTCATGGCTTTACCTCAGAGAAAATACTGTAACAGTGAGATCATTGTAACTGTTCCCTGTTCACTAGCTTATAGTCAGCCCGAGCTGTATCTGCCTCTACACGTTCTGAAAAGACATTTTAAGCAGTTTATTATTACATGACAAATTTCACGTCTGAAGTGAAACAAACTAGAGCCGTACAAACTAATGATTAAAAATCATTAAAAAATTATAGTGGTGAAAAAAATTGTAATCATTAGATTTTTGATTAGTCACATCAACAATAAAGCATAGTAAAGTTTTTTTTTAAATCACAGATTAATTAGTCATCTAAAACTAAAGTGTGTTCATCATAAAACACATATTTTTCGCTTAAAATCATGAGTTAGTCAGGTAAGAAATATCAGACAAAGACACAATGAGCAAGTGGTTTTCATTCAGTCTTGGAGGCAGACAAGAATGCTCACATTCTCTGGAGAAAGAGACGATCATTTTTTGATGATGACAGTATTTATCCAGAGTCGTTCACACCTAACAGATGTTGCAGAGATGCAAAAAAGATGCAGTCACACAAAATACAGGAATATACTCGATACTCACGGTGCAGCCAGTTGCACTGGTCTTCCTTGTATAGTCAGCAGGCTGCCATCAACACTAATTGTACCATCGCTGTTTGCAAACAGAGTCTGACCCGCAAGTCCCATCTGTGCGAGTAACTGCAATCAGTCAATCAATCAATCCGGGATTTTTAAAGTGGCCTAAGTAATACAAACTACTGCTAGGTCTACTAGAGAGAGGTTCTGTTAAGTCCGGTCCAGGGAATAATCAGTAAAAGGATTTGGCAAACAGGTGAGTTTTGAGTCGCTGACGGAAGACGGATAACGATTCGGATGAAGTCACGTCATCTGGCAAATCGTTCCAAATGCAACTGTGTCATAATTCGAGACACACCGGTAAAAATTCTTCAATAGTAATAATAATAATAATAAGACGATTTATAAGGCGCCATAAGATATCCTAAGATAAAAACAAGGGCGCCTTCTTCATCATCTTCATGGTAGATACCAGTACAGTTCCGACACGGAACACACCATGCAGTAATGAAATAACAAGTGAATTTAATTCCACAGTGAGGTTTACTTCCGACCGGAGGTTAGCAGCAAACTGGACAAAATACACAATGCAGTGCTGACTTCCAGCACACTGTGTGCAGTCTACATTCAACTCATGCCACACAGCTGCTATTTCACTCTACACTGTGTCCCAAAAAGTCGTACACCACCTCATACCAATAACTTTGTCAACTCTTAACAGATTTTCCAAATCTTTTCACTGGAAAACTCTCTAGAAAATTTGCGATAAAACTATCATTAAAAATCCCACCACATCCAAAGTGTGTTGCTACACTACCTTGTCAAACACGAATGCTATAAACTAGAAAAGAAGGATCGATGAATATCACAATCCAATTTAAATGAGCTGTCTGTCACCAGTAGCAACTGACTAAACGTCACTCGGCGCAAAAGTGTTTTTGCTCCACCGTTTTATTCTTTGCTGCATGAGACGCCATTCTCCAATTTTTTCAGTGTAGCTAATGTGAACAGCATTCTGTCACTATACCAAATGAAAACAACATCAATCGTCAACAGTTTTGAGCAGCTATGTCTCGGAAAACAGTTTGCTTCAGTCAGTTCTTTAGCAGGCGTCTCTTGAAACACTTCAAACTAAGATCGCCATGTTAAAATGATCTGTATGAAACCAGCTCGCGCTACTTAAATGACGAATTTGTAGCTGGTCTTATTGCCTTAGTACCAGATCGTCCACGATGACCACATTTTCTTTAGTTCATGCACTTACGTACACTGTTAATCTTTACGTGTCTACTAGGTTCCATAAAATGAAGGTTGGTCATGAGAATATAACTACCCGGAGTGTCCATCAATTCAATTTCCACTAGAAACAGTCCTCACCTGCTGTGCGGCTTGAGCATTCCATCCCTCAGCTGTGCTTCCATGTGCAACGGAAGATGCATCGTTGTTCTGTGGCTGTAAGCCGATGAGTGACTGCACTAGTTGCTGGCCTGTGTGTGACAGAGCAGTGGAGGTGGATGAGCCGTTTGCAGCTGCTCGTGGATGCTGCTGCTGCTGCAGTAAGTGATGAGATGATGATGATGACGATGATGCACGTGGGTCTTTCTTCTTTGGCTTTGCCTTCACCAGATCAGACGCAGTCAAACCGGTCGCTTTCAGGTAAGCACGCAGCTCCTCATCATAAGCCACCTACATGCACACAACAGTTGCCAACTACCATACATACTCGTAAGTTGATCCACATATAAGTTCGCCTCCCGACTTTCATGACAAAAATTTGAAGAAAATTATTGACTCGTACAGTAGACAACACGTTGACCCCAACTTCTGATGTGGATGCCTCTGCCTGGTGCAGTACCTCACTAAACAAGACCAAACAGTGTTGTTTTCAACATATTCAGCCCCACTGTCACCTTAAAATTTTGACTTCTTTACTCCAAAATGTGAAGCATTGATCCTTGTTCCAGAATGCACCAATGTTGTAACTGTACCTGGTAACACTCAAGAAGATATCACATTAACAACATGCAAGACATGCACACACTCATGAAAAACCCGCAAACATTTGTCTGCTGGCAGAGGCACAAAAATTCCGAACATCTATTGGCCTGACTTACTGCATCAAACTCACAATACACCGTGTCCCCCCAAAAAACTGTGCAAAATTGTTATTGTCAGAACTTTGTCAAATTTTCACCAACTTTGATAATTTTTGGCCCACAGATAGCACAAAGGATAGGTTTATGTGAGGTGCACTGATTTTCCACCTCACCTAATCAACGTCACTGCACTACCGTGTTAAACACAGATGCACTAAATTGTTACATTACGATAGGTTGTTGTCTGCAGTAAACTTTCTAATGACACAATTAGCTTACAATAAACTGAAATGTGGTTCATTTAGCATAATTATGAGATTGTATAACATTTGGTTTACAAATTTGTCAGAATTAATGCGCTAACCTCCGCCAACACTATGTCAATGCTTTCCGTTGTGTTTGCCAGGTGGCAGCACTATATTCACTCAGCAAAGGTTTGCCATATCTGGCAATGGTAAAGAAACCTTCAATCCTAACAAAGCAACAGACAGATAAACACCGGATACCAGATAACCTCCTTGGCGGAGGTAATGACATTATTTCAGTACAGGTCAAAATGCCGTGGATAAATTGACACCAACCTTTTCCCTGCTGAACTGATCATTGTAACACTGCTTGTCAGAGGGATTCAGATCACGCCACATACTGCCAACAATGGCACCGAGTTCACACACAGACGACAGGTGTGGATTAGCAGCTTTGACCCGCGGCCATACCTGAAGCAACACAAGTCACAATGCAACCGATGATAATGACGGCAAATTTTAAGAAATAGTATTAGTAACAGTCACGACATGATTTTTATAGCACCAATGCACCATATAATCCAAAGATGCAGACTGGAGAATGGAGATGTAGTACCAGGTTCAGGCTACTGGCATAAATCGGTTTTCAGTACGGAAAGTATGGAAACTGACAGAGATGACTGTAGGGCAGCCTGTTCAATACAGCTTTTACTGGATGTAGATATCTAGTCAACTAATTATAATATTATTAATTAGCTCTCATTTCTAGACATAATTCACACGAATTAAAATTTAAAAACTGATAACTGAAAACTGTAGTTAATTAGCAATTTTGCAAAGTAATTCAAAGTACAAGTAGAATAAGCACAACACATATCAGCCAATAGCAAGTCTGTAATCATCTAAAGTAACAAAAGCCATGCGCACCATTTTGCTGAATGTCATATAGGGAGTCAAAGGCTTCTTTGGTGGCTTGAGATGGTCGGTAGCTGACTTGGTGGCTGGCTGACCTCGATCAGACTGGTTAACTGCAGCGGACATGAGCTGATTCAACACATCTGCTCCTATGGACCCATCTTTATCTCTCTTCTGCAGCAGGTCAGCAACCGACTGACCGGCGACCACAGAAACGGCAGCCTTGTCCAGTTTATCATCAGTACTGGACATGGACGATGCAATGCCGTGTGCTGACAGCAGAGACTGCGGAAGCACCATCATCTGGTAAGGTGACATTGCCATGAATGGAACTGAACTTGTCGACTGTGATGTGGCATCTGCAGCATTAGGAAGCAGCTGCAGTGGTGATACAAGTGTACCGGACGATGCCAGAATCTGCTGTAATGTAGCCGCTGCTTCAGTTGCTGCGCTGTCTCCCATCTCTTTCTCCGGCTTCACCACACAAGCATCCATCGAGCAACCGTTGATATGCTCCTAAAATGCAACAAACAAACAGATGCACCTACTCAATCCTTCAATCTGTGATCACGTTTTAATAATAACATAATAATAATAATAAAATCAGTTTATACATGGTGCCTAAAAGCAAAAAGTCACTAGGCGCTGCAGCCTAATCAAACAAATGTGTTTTTAGCAGCTTTTGGAACTGTTCATAGTCTTCAACCGCTCGCAGCGCAGCAGGCAAACAGTTCCAGACTCGTGGGCTGGCGACTGCGAACGATCTATCACCGAGCCTTGTCCTTGGTAGCGCACACGTGAAGGAGACCGCTGAACATAGTCGGTGAATGTCATCGCTGACCAAGTTGTAATCGTCAACCAGGTATGGAGGTGCCAAGCTGTTCAGTGCCTTGAACCAGTGTGGCGATATTTTTACCACTTGCCACAGAACAGTTACCATCTGCTGTTTGCAACATCACTACACTGGCGACCTTCCATCACCGACTGAAGACTGAACTAGCAACTACTGCAATAGCTGACATAGATTAATTGTCTCCGCAACACTTCTGCTAAATTATCTGTTTTTGACACCATACATTTCATTTCTGACAGTGTAAGGTGCTTCCACAGAGTTATACTCGCACAACCTCACCTAAATGTGGAATACATTTAGATAGATAGATAAATGACGGATAGTGGCATCGTGCTAGATTTGATCTGGTGTGACCAATAAGTTGGCTCTTCAACACGTATAGGCCTACAGCCTCTATTCAACCCGGTACAGTGCTACGGTACGTGCCACTCCCAGGTGCCTGGAAATCCAAGCAGCCAGGAATGAAAAAAAAACCACCGGGAATGGATACCCC
>Ga0209052_1000923_pt1 | contig 10282 bp, 7 predicted proteins | sample WorMetHEROISLAND_2_FD_187409 | JGI IMG/M metagenome (GOLD analysis project Ga0209052, IMG submission 187409) | Marine gutless worms symbiont microbial communities from Max Planck institute for Marine Microbiology, Germany - Olavius sp. 4 HERON... | ecosystem: Host-associated > Annelida >...
TTCTTGGACAAAATAGGGCCTACGCATCCGAGAAACTCCGGCGTCTATACTATGCACCACTCGATATGTTCACAGACGTGTCACTGCAATTAAGTAGTTAGGCTACCATTTTGCAAGTCGACCCATAAGTGCTCGGTAATTAATTATAGCTAATGAATCACATTGCTAACAATTAAATATCGATCAGTTGTAATTAGGCCGCCCGGTATCATTATCTTGATCTTACAGCGGGTAAGCCAAAAAGCGAAGCCATTTTGTTTTACAGCGTGTAACTTCAGAAATATCAATAAGATCGGCATCAACTTTGCAAAAATCAGCGTTATTTCATTCTTAACAATAATTCGTAATTTTTATTTGAAATAACGTTGGAAAATAAAGTGGCGCCATCTAACGATTGACAATAACGCGTAAAAGCGCTTGCAGGTTTTAAGCCGAAGATCGTGTTTGCGATGCGGCGCACAGACGATCGTGAAATGCCCGTTTCCTTCCAATTTCGTACGGATTTTTGTAAATGTGCAGAGCACTTTCATGACTGCAGATTCCTCCACAAGTTCGATGTTTTCCGAAATTCGACGTGCAAACTGATCGCGGACGGCCACTGCCTTTCGAACACACTGTCAGGCCAATGAAATTAATTTTCTTCAGCAGGCGGTCCACATTTGCCGTCCGAATTCTTCTCGGGAAACTCCCTCAGCAAACCTCGTGAGCTTCAGTTCTTCTTATCCTGGCGTAAAACCTCAACTCGCGATCGTCTGTCCCCATCTTTTTAATACTTACAAAAGTATTAAAAGATTTGTGAATGGTTATCGTCATTCGCTAGATGGCGCCACTATGTTTTCCAAAGTTGATTCAAATAAACTGGACGTAATGTTAAGAATGAAATAACGTTGGCTTGTGACAAATTTGGTGCCGATCTGGTCGATACTTCCAAAGTAACAAGCCGTAAAACAAAGTGGCTTCGTTTTTTTGGCCTACCCTGTACAACAGTCGAGCATTTTGCGGCAATTTCATCAGACAAGAGAGAGAAAAAAACATGATACTGGATAATATTATGCGATACTAATTACTGATGCATTATAATTATCCACAGACAAAATATGTTCCACAGCACGTGTCTGTCTCCTCGCTAGGGCCCGTATAACTAACTTGCCAAATTACCAACACGTGCAAATACTGGAATGAGCTGCCAGTTATCATGGCCAAACACCATGTCTGTAACGTGCACCTGCTTAAACAACTAATTACGCGCGACAGCACGTGTGTTAAGCGCGTATTATAGCTATCGTAATTCTGTCTGTCCCTCCGTCTGTCTGCCTGTCTGTCCTGGTGTCACGTCCCGGTACCGACTACCGAATCAAACCAAGTTGAGTTAGAGACTCCGGGTTTTCACCGTATGATAGCGTAGTCTCTATGTTCTTGTGAGCACATTTCGTACGACGTGCCGCTAGGCGAGGAGATTCCCCTCCAACGAGGGCATCAAAGAGGGCCCTTAGAGGGGTACCCCTTAAAAATCGTTATTTTACCACTATTAACTCGTCTAGCGTGAGAACGGTTGCGGGTAGGCACACACTTGCTGCCTATTATAACAAGCACTGCTGACGAGTTTTCCGGTGTTACCAGCATCGATGACCTTGAACGACCTTGAATCCCAAAAATAAGGGTTTCGTAAATTTTTCGCGATTTCGGGTTGCGACACACATTTTAAGAATGAACTGCGCCAAAATCACTGAAGATAGACCAATACAACCTGTGTATGAAATTTTCAGCATTAAACGTAGATTTTAACAGTGCAAGTTTCGACCCCCTAGGTTCAAGAAGTCATCCGTACGAGTGCATCGAATTTGGGTACTCCCTTCAAAACGCGCAATTTTTGCTACTGTTGACTAATCCAGCATGAGAATGGTTGCAGATAACGCAGAGTTGCGGCGTATCATAACAAGCACTGCTACGACCTTTCCGGGGTACAAACATAGATGACTTTGATATATTTAAACGACATTGAAACCGAAAAATAGCGGGGTTTAGTGATTTTTTCGCGATTTTAGACTGCGACACACATTTTAAACAGTAAATTTACGCCGAAATTACTGGAGATAGACCAAGTCAACCTGCGTAAAAAAATTAAACTGATGCTGTCGCGCGTCTCTTGAGCATTAGCTCAAATTTCGTGTTTTACGATGGCACTCGTACTGCATATCCTGTCTGTAACGCTGTGTCTGCGCGGTGGAGTGGCATAACGTGCTGATAACTTGATTACCAGCGGGTGACCAAATGACCGACAGTGCATGTAGGCCTAATACGCAGATAACCGACCGTCGACGACCGTGGAATGAGTGTTTTGAACCACGTGCATGCAGTGGTCGTTTAACACCTAACATATCTCACTTCATACTTATAGTAGGCCTATACAGACTACATGTACAGTGGTTTAACACGCACGTACGGTATAGGGCGCCGGAACCTGAGAACCATGCATCGCCAAATGCAGTTAAATTGATCGATTTATCGATTAGAGATTTGTTTCGCATTTTCGACAACGCTTTTATAAAAGCAGGCAGACGACGCAATTGCAAAAAAATCGTGCATGGATTTGTACTTTAGGCAGTTCTATAGCCTGCGTTAATATTGGCCACATCGTCGATCATGTGTTTCAACGATCATTTTCGTAGTGACGTGTACACTACACGTCACTACGAAAATGATCGTTGAAACACATGATCGACGATGTGGCCAATATTAACGCAGGCTATAGAACTGCCTAAAGTACAAATCCATGCACGATGCATCTATAGTGTACATTTCGTCTCAGTGCAAGCATGTGTCTTGAAGTTCTTGAACACGATATCTATAATCTGACATTATGCCCGCGAAACGTGCATTTCGCTCCGGGGATTGCATTTATGAGACTGGTGAGTTGGCTTTACTGACCTTATAAGAGTCTTACTTTACTGAACTAGTGTATGCTGTTCCAGCGCACTCAGTGCAAGCAGGATAGATGAATGAAACGAAATGTCTGCTGGAACAATTGGAAGACGTCAGTGACTGGAGTGGTCAGGGCATCAATGAAGCTGCTTGATCGATGTAAGACAGTCCTAATGACTGTTTGTATCAATTACTGCTTCCCCAGCAGGCTGTCCGCTCTCCGCATATTACGAACATGATTCTAAGAGACATCTGTAGTGACACAGTAGTGTACTATCCCAGTGCAAGCATGTCTTGAACACGAATTTCGTTCTGTGAACTGGCGTCTGTTTAGTGTTGCCACTGTAATAACTGACTCATTTTTGCATTGTCCGAGTTGTCGTTGGCAATACATTCAATAGTTATCGCTATCGTTATCACAGACAGCAGCGGAAATGGCACCTGTTCTGACCCGAACTTATAATCTGAAGTCTTCCACAGACTTCGCCCCCTGCTTGCTGCGCGCTAAAGTTCCGAGTAAAAATGAATAATTCTAAGCGTTACGTTGCGATGTCAGTTTGGACGTAAGCAGCAAAAACTGTAAATACTCACGTCGCGGGGGTGATTCGGCAGCAGCGCAGCACCTCGCCCGTGTTCGGAGACTCGACACAGATCTATCTGGCCGTCGTCTCGGCCGACTGACAACCGCGCGGTGTGTATACTATAGTGTACTGTTAATGTCAGGGCACCGTCACGGTCTGGCGGCGACCGCTCGCTCGATGCTACTGGACTAGCCGAATGTAGATGTGGCGTTGCAATATGCGCTTTATGATACAGGTCATCAGCGGCGTACGTAGCTAAAGAAATAGGGTGCCCCGGTCCAACACTTACCTTCTAGGGACCCCCTAACAGTTATTTCAGTAGGCCTAACACCAGACAACAGTATACTGATCAAAACGAAGGTTCAAACAAATCGAAGAATCAATAAAATTCTATACCGCGAAGTTTCGTAACTTCTGTATTATTTTTAAAATAACTTGCTCAATGTCCAGTTTAGTTCGATGTTAAGTTGAACTAGTATAGGCTAGCTCTTTTGTACGACCACTGAAACTATTAGAGAGTTTAAAGTTAAGCTACTCCGGGCAGCGGCAGCCTAGTTCGGCCTGGTTATATACCGGTTTCAGTTTCTTAACTGCGTGTCGATCAACACTACAGTACCGTATTGTGCTAAATTATATCCGTAGTGACGGTTTGACTTCGTGATCAGCAGCGTCGGAACGGTTTGGAGAGCGGGGACATATATATTAGGAATTAGCGGTCTGGGGGACGGAAGTGGCCCAGAAGCTGAGAGGTTTTTTTTGTAATTTAAGCAGAAAATTTATCGCATTTGTGACAATAAACAAGTCTTTAAATATACAAAGCCTACGACGTCACTGTTAGTGATAACGCGAACGTGTTGCTCTCGTTCAACGAAGTTAGGCCATGGTTACATGGAAAACACAGAAAATTTGTTGTAACAGTGATTTTATAATACCGAATGTTTCATACATGGTTTCATTTGTTGAGCCAATAAAGATGTAACCAGTTAACATGCCCAGAACATTTGCAAAAATGTTTTACGTTCTTAAAACACCCTCGCATTCGCACCAAAGGGCTGCAGAAGGTACAAAATAACTGCATCCAGATAATATACAGATAATACGAATGTGAATTTTGGGAAAAAAATTCTTTATCACAATTCTCAAGCCTTTACTAAAAATTCCTGCACTGACTTTTTGTTAAATTGCAACCTTTCAACAAAATGGAGATTTCCAATTAGAATCACATTGTATCTAATCAGTGCCAACACAATGATACAACGTTATAAGAACATCAGTTTCCACTGACAGTACAATTACACTGCAAAGGAAGAACAAGCAATTAATGATCTGGGAAGATGGAGTATGCACGCAACAGATTATAAAGCCTACGTTGTAAGCCAGTATGAAACAAAATTAGTTATAATTTGGTAAGTTACAGGTCTGCACAATGTCGTTTCAACAGCAAGGTACATAAACGCACACTCACACACTGATCTGATTTCAGCTTAATCAAAGACACTGGACAAATTCGGATAAATGACGGATTATTATCTATCCAGACGTACTGTGGGAAAAACCTGCTATATTCTACCCTTCAACAACAAGGAATGCTCGCGTGGCTTAAAAAAGTAACAAATTAGTAAACAAAGGTTGTAATTCGATCAATTCATATAGCTCATTAATGCTTGAATGGGTTTAGCGGCACGATCAGACTGGGATAAAAACACTGACGGCTGTCATTTACATCGGTACATAGCCAGGGTATCAGCGACAGAAACTACAGTCTGCCGCAACAACGGCTTATTCTGTCAAACATGAACACACAGTGGTCCGGAAAAAAGCCACCATTCTTATTAACTACTGCAAAACTTTGTTTACCGACAATCAACTGTCATAATTTACAGCAGACATAACACATGGGAAACTTACAACAAGAAGTAACAAAAAGGGTTACGTTTTTTATAAGACCACGGTTTACATAAGTGTATGTACGCATAAACACAAGTGACATCTGACATTTTACTGTCAAATGAATCACGATGCTACACATTCAAAGCACAAGCTAAGCAAGCATTCAACTCAGCGTGTGATTCTATCGATAGAATAGTGATGATAGAAATGACAACAGCAGCAGCAGCCAAAGTAATTCATACGACGACAACCACTGAACTATTACAGACTATTCAGTTCTTGTTTATTCTGTTTACCTCTTCCATAGCTTGATTCTGATACTCAATCAATCAGTCAATTAATCAAAACATGGTTACGGTACACAAAAAGTGCCATATGTTGCAAACAACTCAGAGGTGCAAAAAGTTGTCCTGATCCAACAATTCCCATAATGCTCACTTTTTTGGACCCCAGCCTAACTAAGAGTAACTTCAAATAAATTTGACAAAAAAAAACAAAATTAATACCAGTAACAGATTTTGTGCTATTTAAATGAAATACGATTACACACAAATTGTGCATTCAGGTTGCACAGAGATTCACTCTGTGCTGCTCAAAACATGACTAAGTATATACAGATCTGTTCAATTACTTCACAAAAAGTCTTAACCAATCATCATCATCAATCATCATCATTCATTCATTCATTGATATTGCCTTAATCAGTGAATTATTGCAAAGTCCATAGCAGTATTTAGTTTGTCAGATGATGATGCAGGGATAATATGAACAGTGGAACAGAAACAAATATCTCGAGATCCTGTCAGCATGGAGTGACACAACGGTATTGTGTCCATCAAACTGATGACAGCTGACCACACAGCAAGACTTGTCCTTTACAACGTAATCATATGCCGAAACATTTCACTGTATAACTTTACACAAGTGATTTACTATATCAATGAGCTATCAGTGCCAAAAATCTACTATTAACATAGCACTTTTCTGACTAGCGGTCAGCAAGGTGGTTGTAACTCATAAGCAGATGACAATATATGGCAGATTACAAAAGGTATTTGTAACTTCAGTTGAGAAGACTGTTATACAGCAGAAATGCAAAGATATCAGGAAGAAAAGCCGACTTTGTTGTGGGATTCAGAGAGGGGGCCAAAAAACCGGACCTATTTGAGCATTGATAACTTGTTGTTGTTGTTGTAGCCCTCTCCACACCGACACCACCATATGAATAGATGAGGCATCCAGGAACTGCACCACCTCTCTGGGTCGGTCCCAGAGGTCCCTCGGGGTGAGGTCCATTGGCTTCTCCGGGCAGTTGAAGAGATGGTGCACCGACACTGGTGCGCGGTTGCGCCAGTAGTTGAGACGTTTACAGTAGCCACAGCGCAGTTGCGCGAGGAAAGCGCTAGACTCCCTCAGCAGTTCTTTGTCCGCTGCGGCTACTTCAGGTGGTGACTCATAAAGGACTTTGTTCGGTTCATAGGCTGCTAAAACACTGAAACAGGTCCGTTTTCTGGTCCACCCTGTATAGTACTCAAATATGTAATGTTTTATTTTGTTTATAACACTAAGGAAGCAGTTCAGTAGTATAATTTGAGGACAATGCAAATCGAAGTAGCGTTGAACACTGCTATGCTGCATATGCATATTTTTCACATCGTTCCCTCACCGAATGACTGACGATGGTTGTGCTTATATACAATCAATGAACTCTATTTACATGTCTCGCACGCAACTTGTACGCAAAGAGCAGAATTCTAGATTCTGAAATGTCATCTGCAGTGACACAATAACACATCCATCTAACAGCACATGAACGGTATTTACAATAACAACAAACAGCGACGTGACGGTGACAACGTCCATCAGATGCGTCGGCATTTACGAGACAACGCAGCCACTGAATGTGTTTGGGTCCTTGTCTGACTGAGACACGTCCACTTCTTTCACTGGTGGTAGATCTCCGGATCCTGCTCCGTCGTCCTGGACTCCCGGCTTACCGTCTTTCTTTGGCGCCTTCTGCAGCACAGCAGTCACGACCAAATCTCAGGACCAAAACTTGAGACCGTGACTGAGACCACGTCCACCCATTTCAGTAATTCTAAGTACATGTAGAACGCCGGCACTGTTTAGCAGTTTAGCCAGTAGATTTCAGCTAGTGTGTGATCATCACACAAATTAACTTGTGATGATGAAACTTCAAGTTTAAAACTAAAATACGATGTACCAGACCAGCAACTGCTACAAACTGTCAAGTCCATGAACCTGCGATCACGGCCAACACCCACCAGAGCAAGACCAGGACAAGATCAAGAGCACAATTTTCTCTCTTTAATGTCCACTTCTCAGATTTACCAGGGTAAGCCGGTAGTTCAAATGGGTCTCTAAAAATAGTGATGGCGGAAATTACCATCTTCTAGCTAAACTTAAACACAACCGCCACAAAATTTCAATTAGAGAACGTACCTCATCTCGTGACGGCATTTTGGTGATGTCAAACGCCTTGTAGACAGCAGCAGTCCACTGTTCATTCGGTGCGGGCAAATTAAACTCTTCAGGAGCAGCAAGACCAAATGTTGCTTTCAGTTCAAGGTCCGGGGCCACTGGTGGAACTTTCTGATGATAGCTACAACAAATTCAACACAGAATATCTAGCTGTTAGCTCCCTCAGTGCTATCCACGTCTGTGTACAGGACTCCTTGCCGAAGATATGATGCAGCCAAAGTTTGTGAAATGTGGAAAACATTTGTGAAATACATACCTGGTACACGAAAAACAGTGCAACAAATTGTTAAGGAGTCCCACAATCTGGCTGTCTGGTTTTCTATTTGTTCTCTGTGTCTTTTCATTGTGTTGTAATTTTTTTTACGTTGAGTGCAATTTTGTAATAAATGATAATGATAATAAGTGATATTAATCCCAGTCTCTAGGCAGTCAGCCTCCAGAAAATGTAGTCACAAATTCGGCAGTATGTTGCCAGTTTCTGCCAGGCCTGCAATTATGTTTTCAGCCACAGAATGTCATTGGCCTTCGGCCGGTACCAAATTATACTACTTGGTGACAAACACGTGTGTGAACAAACTGCCCAGAGTCGTTACTTGCTTGGACAGGAACCTGACAAGTGCTTGTAAGTCTAGATGACGTCGTAACTACTAAGCCACAAAGTGCAATAAAACTTACAGTTAAAAATGGCTCGATTTAGGCTGAATTCCAACAATCACAAAATAACCAAAACTGATCCAAAACGTTGACCACATACAGAGTCCCAGCATTTTTCTAAAGGTGAGTAATATGTGCACAAAATCAATGATCAATGCCAAGTGAAGTCAAGGACAGTGACTACGGTAACATGTAACAAGGCACAATCAGAACAAGACCAAATGACTTACATGAAACCATTTTCACGGACACATTTGTCAAGCGTGCGCTGAACGATCGGAGACAATTTCCGAAAGAACAAATGATTCTGTGGCTTCACAGTAGTTCCAGGACCTTTTGCAGCAGAGTACTCCTTGGCAAGCTCGCCTGCCTTTTCATAGTCTGACCACAGTTCATAATCACAGAAATTATTTCACCTTAAACATAATAAACAACGGAAACAAACCGAAGTTATAATACTATCAGCAGCCAGTTTGACTGTATCACTTACAAGTCTGAAAAATGACGAAACAGTAACGTGAACTAAATGTGACGTTTCAACACAAAACATAATTAACTCACTAAACGTACAAAGAATGATTCATCTTTTTTCAGTTCCCTGATTTTGTTGATTGAGTGACAGAAAGGACAATCCGGTCTGTGAAATACTTACTGGAACAATTCCCAGTCTGGGATTAATTTGAGAAAAGTAGGCTGGTTAAATGGAAAATAAAAGCATCAGATAAATATTACACTATTTAACACAAAAATAAAGAATTACGCGATTGGCTTTCTTCAAGACATTTGATAGCGTCGCCACACTTGTCCTGTGCCAGCAGAGTTTCACCATGATAGTTGTATGCCTGAGCAGTAAAATGCAGCATAAAACTTACCAAAAAATACAAGGCATTCACATGTAAGAACACAAATTTAATGCGTAACTTTGTACAGTGTAGTAAATGTGAATGTATTCCCACTCTCCACTAAGCTTAGATTTATATTATTAGCATACTCTATTAACACTATCGGCTGAACAACTGGAAGGATACATGATCTGCAAATGTTCTGCTGTTACAATTCTCAGAATTTACTCCCAGCATCCATGTCCACCCAATGTGGACAAACTTCAGAAGAATTCACAGATTAAACCAAAATCTGATGCAGTGATAATATCAGTATTGGTGGTAACAATGGTACTTATTGCAGCCTACGTAGCGTAACATGTGAACAAAGTGAATAGTAAGTAACTAAAAATAATTTCATAATATTTACAATTCTAATAACTAATCAATAACAACCAATCAGTAATAATCAATAAATCATCCTTATCAGTTGTTCGATGAATCCGATAGTATTATGTGACTGATTCAAACACGCACATAAGCCAAGTAAATCTCGGCTTTGAACTGTAGATATTTCTGCCACTTCGATGCCGCTTTGTCTGCCAGTGCCTTCAGTGAACAATCTGTCAACAGGCAGACATGCTTCAAATCACTAGCTGTAATAATAATACTATGAGGGTCGTTCCATAAATAAATTACAAAACAGAGTCATTCTATTAGTTTTCCAAATATAAAAAATCCAAATTATACATTTTGTAGGGAATTTAATTCTGAGTACCAGCTGTGAGTTTTATTACGATGACGCCACTGTGACGTCATTTATAAACATTAAATGTGGCGACGTTGCCAGTGAAGTCGTCCCATAACGAACAGCATGCATCATGCATGCAGAAGCTTCATGACAGGTGGGAC
>Ga0209052_1000924_pt1 | contig 10270 bp, 6 predicted proteins | sample WorMetHEROISLAND_2_FD_187409 | JGI IMG/M metagenome (GOLD analysis project Ga0209052, IMG submission 187409) | Marine gutless worms symbiont microbial communities from Max Planck institute for Marine Microbiology, Germany - Olavius sp. 4 HERON... | ecosystem: Host-associated > Annelida >...
GTGCATACATGTAAAACCAAAACCTAACTAAAGGCTGGCACACGGTTTCGTTTCAGGCAGTTCGGGCGGCGCCTACGTCTGCCTGAAACAGAGTTGCATGAAAGTTTTAGGTCTGTTATAGTTTTACATGGGGACACCTCCTAGCCCACATCATGCAACATCACATGGTAAACATATTTCGAGGCATTTATGGCTTTCAAACGCATCTTGTGCAACATCTTTCAGTCATGTACGAGCAATGCAAACGACTGTGTTCTGTTTGTCTGTGCAGTGAAAAAAAAATTCTGCACCACATTTCGAGGGTGGGGAGTTCAACTGCAACCCCCCCCCCCACAAATACGGTCGTGAAATGTCACTTTGGGGTTCACGGTGCCAAAATGACAAACCACACAGCACATCAGTTTATGCAGCATAGTGTGCAAAAATGAGACAATTTCAAAGACTATACGTGCGTTTCAGAGCTGAAATCCTACCGATGTTGCAGGCCAACATTCATCAGAATTCGCAACAAATCCGCTACAAGATGCACATGAAAGCGTTTTCTCAGGCCATTTTTATTGGGACTCGGTGTGGAAAGCTCAAACTGGTTTTACAGTCCCAGTGGGATAGGAGGCTGAGTCGGTTGAGCAAGGTTTAACGTCCCACTCGACACAGTTTAGGTCATTTCGGAGACGATGTTTTTACAGGTCAGATGACCCAACCAACAGTATCAAAGCACTGAAGGAGGGTGGTTAGTTATCCAGACAGCTCTCAATCTCACCAGGCTCATCTCACCATGTTACAATAATTCAGGAGCCTGAGTCAAATTGTTAAAACTACTGCAGCAGAATTAATGTTATTACACGGCAGTTCCAACAGGCTGCACTATGGGTCTGGCTCGTCCATCTATCCTGTATGTGCTCCTAACTCGAAAACTAAAAGGCACACAGAAAAACCAGCCAGGAAGGGGAAAAGGAAAAATTTTCATTCAAAAGTGGCGGACGGTCTGACATATATTCATAGTTATCATATACACTGTGTCCCGAAAAAAAGATCCCCAACATTATCAAGTTACAATCAATAATGTCGGGATCCTGATTTGGGACACATACATAATGATTAAATACAAGATTAATATTACAGTTCTGTACTCTTACATTCAACTGTGCTAAATATACACAATAACGTAACAGCAAAATGGATGCAATATCCGTAGTCCTAATTACACAGTAGCATCGACACTTCAGACAATATAAAACTACAACGTAGTAATTATTAATTATACCATCGATATCATAATAATTAATTATTCAAATAAGAAACAACTATCCCTCCATTATGTGACGTATAACTGCTACTTGCTTACAAAAATGAGACACCACCTTAAAAAAACTATGACGAATTATCATCACCTATGCCAAAGAAGGAGGCTACATGACAGGGCATGTCTGTCTGTCGGACTGTCTGTTGGCTGAATTACTGAAAAGTCAATGAACCGATTTCCGCAAAATTTTGCAGAGAAGTTGGACGTAGGGCAGGGAGGAGATGACTAAATTTTGGTGGTGATCCGGAGTTTTTTTGTAGATTTTGGATCAGTATCCAACATTCTCTAGACAGGATGCAAAGCGCAAAGAACAACTTCGCTGAAATTTTACGGAAGGGTGGAGATTCCCACAGACCAACTATTCAGATTTTGGTGGTGATCCAATTCAGGGTCCGGATCCATTACTGACAAGTTTGGTGATAAACCGTCAATGAGCACTACGAATATCACAAAAGCAACCCCAAAAATGGCATTTTTTGCATACTGGGTCATACGGTGACCGTGACCTTTGACCCCCAAACCTAATCAGTCCATGTTTGCACCAAGATGCACCAGCGACAAGTTTAGTGCGAATGCATCAATTAGCGCACCAGAGACATTGTAGATGCACTCTAGAAATCCATATTTTATTTGATGACGGGGGTATCGCAAAAAACATCCTCGATACGAGCACACACAGATAGACAGAAGACAGACGGACGTTATGAAAACATAATCACCAAAAAATAATAACAACGATGATGATAACAAAGACAAAAGCAATTTCGTACGAGGCGGAATTGCTGATCGATGCAAACCACACTATGAAAAGATGTGCAAGAATAGGCAAAATCGCTTCTGCTGCAAGATACGATTCCACCTAATAATAATAAAATATTTTAACTGCCCCCTCTCGATCTGTACTACTGGGGGTATACAAATTTAAAAATAATAATAATCACAATAATAAACTGCTGAATACAATCACACATAATCTGTAGCAACTACATCACATTATACCGTGGCTCGGATTTAGCAGAATCTTCACAAAAATACGAGTAACTGTTAACAAGCAACATTACTCTTTCTCCATCTCTCTCTCTCTCTCTCTGTTCAAGATTAATAAAATCAATTAATTAGTAATCAGGCACAGCTAACAATCACAAAATAATGATTACACAACGATCTCTCTTGATCTATGGCATGGTAAAATCAACGAACAAACGAACGGGTCGTAGAACTATGTACACAAACATAACTGTAACGATAATGACAATAAAATTGCATAAATGATGGCAATAATAAATCGGTTAAAACTAGCATAGAATGCACATTGCAAACAATACACGCAAACACATCTAGCTCCGTACTTTAGTGATGCACCGGATTTAGGACTCGGGTCAGGCCATTTTAGGACATCTTTTTGGCAAGCAAGAGCAGCGTTTACAAGATTTTGGAAAGAGGACTAACGTCCATTCCACTTCCATTTGTTGGAATTTAATCTCCTTCCTCCTCCATTTCCCTTCCATAAACGTCCTTGCTTTCTCAGCTATAGCTCAAAGCTCAACTGACCATTCATTTACCTTTGAATCAACTCACATATTGAATTAAATGTAGGGGTCACATGACCCTTGCCACACCCCCTTTTAGAAAAATTTCTAAGGGGGCATGTCCGAACTATCTCTGGAAGGTCAAATTTGTAGCCCGTAGCTTAAACCGCTTTGGAGCTGTTGGCATTTACTGTGCAAAAATTTAGTGGTTACATGACCTTGGCCATGCTCCATTTTCGGAAAGACGATAAACTGCAAAAATCCATCAAAACTACAACCTTTAGTTACTGATTTATTGATGTATCGACACCGTTGTTGCCTTCCTTGCAACGATTTCCATTCACCACTATATGTCGCCATGGAGAACATACAACATTCGCTGTGAGGGAGGCAGTAGCGGTTATAGCAAATAAAGGCCACTACTCGATGAATTCGTATAATTTATTATTTGAAATCCGGTACACTGCTGGTACAGTATAGAGACGCGTGAAATGGAACGGCATCAGTGTAGTTAGAGCTTGAATATTTAGTCACACGGCACTCGGCTAACAGCATTGTGGAATGATGGATCTCTTATAGTTGATCAAATCAATCAAATGATAACAGCATCATCATCATCATCAGCAGCAGCAGCAGCTGTAACTGCTGTTCAGATGCTTGGCACTACACAATCACAATTGCAACGTAAGAATACAATGAATATACATGTATAGTGATGTATTTGGTTTACAACACTAAGGAACGCGGAAGTAGTTCAATAGTATAATTTGAGGAACGCTAGTTCTGGTGCTACCCAGAGTACAGTTAAGTGTATGACAAAAACCCCTCTATGACAAAAAACCCGCTGCAAACATACCCCCTACAACAAAAACCATGTCAAAGTGTGTTTTAAAAAACAGACACATAAAATGAACAGCAACAGAGTCAGAGTTATTGTAAGTAACAATTCATATATTACTACATAAAGGCCAGTTTATGGTTCTTAAACAGTTGGTTATGTTAAACGTAGATTAAAAACAACGTAAAGTCCTTGCTGAGTCACAAGGCCCATGTGGCGGCGCTAATCTCTTTAGCACTCAGCCAGACACCAGCTTACACTGCCAGACCACGGACACGGGGCTAGTGCATCACGTGGTGTGCATGCTAAGCACCAAAGTAATATGGTGAAATGCGGAATCGCTGTCCACCCAACTCCTCCATTGTATTCATCAGGTGGCAACATGTTTGGCTGGGGGTTTGACCGCAGCCATATCTCCCCTTCCCATCGGGGGTCAGGAACCCCCATCTAACGCAATGTGTCATTGCCCCCCCAAGTGTACACGTCAATATGACAGATGACAGAACACGCTACGGAGAAATGTGTAGCTATAGGTGGAATCGCTTGCACTTTTTGCCCAATAACAACAGTTATGATAATGAATAACTAGTAAAACAGAACAAATGAAAACAATGACAACCTTTAGAAGTGTGAAGATCGCGAGAAGCACTAGAACGGTGGAAGAACAGTTGGACATCCAGCCACTGCATATCGCAAACACACGATACAATACAATATAATAACAAATAAATAAATAAATAATAATGAAATAATGCAAATATGCACAACAATAATCACATTCATGCTAATGACAACTAGAGTGTGTTTCAAAAAATTTAACCCCCTCCCCACCCGACGTGTTCTGAAATTTATTTTTCAAACACTGACAATCTTTAAAGCGATATTTTACATGCATATTCTGCATTCAGATCTTAGCCAAACTACAAAGTTTCATTCAATTTTTCCCACACGTTTGAAAAATTCATGACATATTAAGCACGATCACCCAGCGAAGTTTTCCTTAAATCAGTAAGTTGCACATTGACAGACAATCTCTACGGCAAGTATCTAGCCTGTAGTGGTAATGGTCCCAATGACAAGGCATAGTACCAGCTGGTACAGAACCAGCAGTACCTGTAGTCAGAGGCTACTCACTGTGTACTAGTAGTAGTAGTAGCAGCAGCAGTAGTAGTAGTAATAGTAGCATTAGCAGTAGCACATGTATATGTCGTAGTAGTATATGTTATTGTAGTAGTAAAAAGAAAGGTAAAGGTGGTCTTTAGGGATTGAAAACCCATCACAGAGCTACGAAGCGTACCTGCCATATGGGATCACAGTGTTACCTGCCACCCGACACAGGTAAACACGCCCCGCCCCACCTTAACTCCAGCCATGCAGGCCGGTACTCGATTTACTTACCCCAGGGGGATGGAAGACTGAGTTGACCTGGGTGTTGGTTATATACCGAGATGGTTTACCTGTCCACCCATCCAGGTACTAAACACTTGATAGCGACCCAACCGGGAGTCGAACTCAAGTTCAACGTCCTAACGGTTACACTACTAAGCCACCAAGTAGTATTAGTTTCTACTTGGCAGGCTGATGTAGCGAGCAGGTTGTAGTGGCAGCTGTGCCGCTGGTAGCTGTTGATAAGGCAATGATCCAGCTGTCAGTGGCTGGTAGACCGGCAACCCAGTCTTGTTGTCAACCAGCGCCGGTCGCTTGATGGCCCCCGCTGATATCATGGCTGGAAGTATAGCCGGACCGGCAGCAGGCATGAGCCCCACACCGCCAGCATTGTTCAGTGCCTGAATCAATACACACACAAGCACAGCAGGCATTTAATAGCCAGAAAGACATATCATACGGTAGTACAGTGGGTGACTTCACTTTTTGACTTAACTTCAGCTGAGCCAATTCGCTGATCGGAAGTTCGGTCCAAGTACCTACTAAAGCCAAAAAGTGAAGAGATTTCGCTGAGAAAAAAAACCCAAGTCTGAAAGTATGGTCTAAGTACCTACTTAGACCGAAGTTTAGCCCAACTAAGTACATACTTAGACTTTGGTCTAAGTACATACTTAGAACGAAGTTTAGTTGAACTCTGGTCTAAGCAGGTACGGTACTTAGACTGAACTGGCGCAGCTTAAGTTAAGTCAAAAAGTGAAGTCACCCACTGTGACTCCAAAAAAAATCCCTGACATTAACAACTGTAACTTGGAGGAGGATGATCAGATTTTAATAATTATTGGTACTAATACTCCTGACACAACTGGCCATCAAATGAGCACTCAAGTTCGCACCTCACCGGACGTGTGCTTCTGCACTACCCGGGTAAAACAGAACAAACGAAATACGCAATGAAATCAACAACACACTTTTGTTAAAAACTGGACATGCCCCACCACCAATTATGTGGTGACACACTGTCACATATTCGGTATGCTGTATAATAGAGTAAGACAGAAAGAAAGAATGAAAGACAGACAGACAGACAGAAACAGAGAGACACACAGGCAGACAGATTACCAGAACGACGTCGTCGGCAGCGGGTTCAAGTCGACGTTTACGACTGACATTGACAGTAGCTGAGCTGTCCGCACCAGCTACACCGGCTGCCTACATACAAACATAATGACAAGAGTTAGACGCTTAGTGCTGCTACACTACCTTGTGAAATATTACTGCGATAGAGCACGGATTCATAAGTAGGTGCAGCACTCGAACAAAAAACAACCATGAGCAACATTTAAACTGTACAAAGCCAATGTCGGTTTATCTCAGATAAACTGGAGGACTTTTCCACAGTTGAGCTCACAGTGACGAAGCATTTGTCTCCATAGCTGCGGTAGGTCCATCTAACGACATGTCCTCGGGTTGGCAGAACGCAGCTGACGACCTTACTCAGAGACCAGAACTGCTCTGTGTTTTTAAGCAATCAAAAGCCAGTTTATTGTTCTTCTGGGTAACCAATCAGTCAGCTAACAATGAGTTTACGTAAGACTGAAGTTTTATCTTTATACGAGTTTCTGAACACCTCAGTCACTCTGACACCACTAAGTTTCAGCTCCACAGAAAAAGAGAAAATTTTAGGGCTATGGAATTTAATGACAAAATCAATCGTTATCATAAAAACACTGTTCCACTACAATTGTGTAATCAATTAAAATTTGAACAAAATTTTGGACTTCTTAACATCAGTAACATCACTAATCTGTGTGTTTTGCAAAGGACATGTCGTCAAGATTTGTAGTTTTGTGCTGCTTGTATAGTGTTAGGTTTGCAGTTTGTACTTTGTAAGTCCTCGCGATCAGACTAGTAATTTGATGCAGTAATTCGAATATACATTATATGAAATGTATCACTGTCACTGTTTCCAATTTTGCTATAGTTTATGAAAGATAACAACTACAGGTAGTTAAACTGTGCAGTTTTTGTGGTCTTTCCGACTGACTACAAAAAACTGTTAGAAATAAACCAAAGTTAACTTCAGCAGATTAATCAATTAGATTTTTTCAATCTGTATCAGCCCTAACATTTTTCAACGCTGAAATAATATGCTCAGAACACAATCACGCACACACTGCAATGATACATAGCTCCAGAGACAGCCACAGCCAGATGGTGTAATAGACCACACAGCTGCCGCCATTAGCCGCTAGCCATTCATGTTCTCAGCCACTGCTAGCTAAAAATCAAACTACCCACGGCTAGCCAGCCATTGATATAGTGACAGCCGCCACATCTGTCGGTCTCCAGCCGGCTGAATTGGGCTAAATGCATCATAAAACTCTGGAACGTAAATTAAACGGCGTCCGCACCATCGTTTACTTTTTCCAAGGGGTGTCTGCCACTTTATCCAGTCACAACTTAGTCCATAGACTGCTAGCCAGCAAAACTGCGGCCAGCCACTAATAGTAATAAACTTGGTAGCCAGGATTCACAAGCTGTTAGCCATGGGCTGTGGGGTCTACGATGTAAACTAATACAAGCAAACAACTGATCTGATACATATTCATGTCCCAGCCTGTCACGCACAAGCCATTGCCAGTCTGCATCATGACACTGTATGTAAATGCATATGCCTTCGGCTGATGCTATAAAGCATAAAGTTGGCAGCTGTGTTCACAGGCATGGATGCAGACAGAGAGACAGATCAGCCACACAGTCACAGCCAACCCACAATTTTTACACACAGCACAGCGATAAACTGCAGCAAAGCAGCAGTGGTGAAACCAGCAGACACCTTCGCCATCCAGCCAGCCACAAGTAGACACACATGTACGTCAGTTATTTTCTAGACGTTTTCTCACTTCAACAACCGTCAACCTTTAACCTTTAACTGAAAACTGTGATGCCGGTTACTCCAAGCCAGCGGCGCCCTGCGTTATAAAAGTTGCGGAGGCAGGAAGTTGCAACTGTCCGACATAAAGCTGCAAACTTCCGACAGTGCTCAAAATTTCAATTTTCTCCCTAAAATGGGGGATATTCAGCCCCAAACTTTCTATTTCTGAAAGAAGATTCTTTGACAAGAAGAAAATTTTCCAGCAGGCTAAAATGAGAGGGTGGGGACAATTACCCCTCCCCCTTCCACGACGTCACTGCTCCAGCCCCAGGGAACATTCACACCAATTTTGGTTTCTTCGCCCCTCTACAATCTACATACGTACAAATAGACAGGTAGACCGACAAACAGACAGAGAGATGAGTCATTCACCTCACACTTGCTTCACCCATACACTGTCAAACACTACAACTGCTATTTCAAGTCACTTTTGACGAGGGACAAAAGTTTTGCACGGCTAATTTTTCCAAATTTCACGGGCCAGTTTGCCAAATTCTGTGGCTCACCGTGGCAAATTTTCCTAATTCTGTGGCGTTCTATTTATCAAGAACATTGCAGACTTTTTGAATTATTTGACGTATAAAAATTTCCATCACTCTGTGTATCGAATGTTCTATAGTTATTATCCACCATAATCACAGCGTTGAATTAGTCAACAAATTGTCATCAAGTAAGAAATGTAATTTGGAACATCTGAATTATTGTAGAAACCGAACAATAAGTTTTTAAACTGTTATTTGAGAGATTTTGTGGCAGCAGGCTAAAGATTGACCCATATTTCGAACCAAAATCATACAATGCCAACACAAAATTGAAAACGGGCAAATTCCGCGGCTTGGCTCAAAATTCCACGGTCCACGAAAAACTGTGGTCCCTACTTTTGACCCAGCCAATCTTCACCCTAAGTTTGTCAACTATTTTCACAGCAGACAGGAATTTTATAAACAAAACTATGCATAGACATAAGTGTGCAGCATAATAAACACAAACCAGTACTACATCTCACAGGCAGCAGAGTTGTCAATTTGTGTCAGCAGCAGCAACAGCAGCACTATTAGAAAACGACACATCAACAGCGCAACTAAAAAAAACCTAGAAAATGCCGAGTGAGAGCGAGAAAAGACAGCAAGCGGCTGAAAGTCGCAGACAAACCAGCTGTGTAAATCCATCAAATTGCAACATTTCAGCAACCGCTGCTGCCTTCCCGGTTCCAAGGAAAGGAACCATTGTTCCTACTACTTTGCTGAAATCAATTTCCATGACGTTTCCAGACCAAATTAATGCTTTCCCATGACTACTTTTATACGTGCAATGCCCCCCCAAAAAAACGAAAAAGTAGGTGCACAAATATATACAGAGGGTGAGCGGTCTGGTCAGGGTATTTGCCTCCAAGTGGGGGTAGGGTCTGGTTAGGGGGCTGTGCCCCCTCCCCAGAAAATTTTTGAGATTTTTGCCTGAAAATGGCGCATTTTGGTTGCATTTTTTGCCATACGTGAGATTTTCCATCTGTCTTGTTTATTTTTGCAGCTCAAGAATTTTTTTCCGAAAACAAATGGTTAAAATTCCACGACTTTTCCATGACTCTCTCCATTTTCCATGACTTGCTAAAATTCCATGACTTTCCATGACCGTAGGAACCAAGGGAACGTCTTTAACTAACATGCAAAAATGTTGGCCAGTGACGATATGACATAAGGCCATCCACCAGAACATACACTGCACTGAATAACTCTAATCCGGACCTTTGACCTTCTGAGCTGAAAATTGGCACACTTTTGCCCCGGGAAACCCGTATGGCACTGAGGGAGAGACGAATGGGCACGACCCATAAGGCACTGTGTCAAAGTGGCCAGACAATAAATGTTGTAATTTGATGAATGTATACAGCTTGTTGGCTGAAAGACCGCAAGCAAGTTGATGGACCTTCGACACTTCACTACAGCTAACACCATGCAGCAGATCCGTGTTCACTGCCAGCAGTGCTGGGCTAAAGAAAAACCTTGAAGGTCGTCAACAGCTCTTCATGGAAATCCATCTCAGAGCAGGGTTGAAAATAAATGCTCTTCAAAAAAGCCCAACCCGGTAGGTTTTATTGGGTTTTTTTAAAGAAGGCCCAACTTAAACCTTAGCTAAAAAGTCTGATGATTGATTCATCCCCAGATCACAGAATATCCAACAATTTGCAAATTCATAAATTAAGATGTTTCAAAAACTTAAAACTGTAATAAAATATTAGACTATTATTGGAACAAGAAACTAAAATTGGATAAAGTCTGGGT
>Ga0209052_1000925_pt1 | contig 10268 bp, 7 predicted proteins | sample WorMetHEROISLAND_2_FD_187409 | JGI IMG/M metagenome (GOLD analysis project Ga0209052, IMG submission 187409) | Marine gutless worms symbiont microbial communities from Max Planck institute for Marine Microbiology, Germany - Olavius sp. 4 HERON... | ecosystem: Host-associated > Annelida >...
CGCTCGTACAGCCAACTCGTCGAGTCAGCTTCATTGTGTAAACGGGGTATTACTAAGGAACATGCAAAATACTCAGCAACCACAAAATGCATATGACAGCCATGCTGAAATGTCCCTGGCATCTGGAACAAATCACCCGGCAGTATCATCAATGCTAACACTCTGCCAGCTTTCTGCTCAAAACTCAAGACTCCTCTGTTTACCATTGTCAGTGTATCGTAACTGTAACACAGCGAGCTCCTCTGTTTCTTGCGAGTCACATTTCATTTTTAGTATTTTAGTTTTTATGGCGCTATATAAATCTCTTTTTAACTTTAACTTTAACTTTAATTCACAAACAATTACATAGTAAACACAAGGCAGGTGGTTACCGGTGGGTTCTTGAGGCCCTCAACGTATTCTCTCAGTGGGTCATCCCATAACTTGGAGTAACCTTCATTGACCGAGTAGACTTTGCCACGCGGCTTGATACGCATGTCTCGATCAATCAACAGAAACTCTCCGATCGTCTGGTGACATGACAACAAAAATCAAGCAACTCAGAACCGTAATTACTAAATAACTTGATCTACCTTGTGGTATACTGGTTCCAGTTAACACTTCAGTCATTTAACACACATTCAGTGGCGTGGCAGACATAATATCACAACTGGGCCGGTCTAGTTACCACAAAATAGAACTCACTGTACAATGCTATTTTTATTCAAATTATCAAAAACATGTGCCAATTTTCCACACTGTCGTAGGAAAACTAAATAACAGTTAAACTAGACTGAAACCTAGAGCCTGTTAAGATGGCTCAATCTTTCACATATCTTGGTTACCAAAGTGATGCCGATGAAGGAAGTAAAGGAGATCTGCAAAAAGATAGAGAGTGCTACTAGAGTTTACATGAGTGGGTGAGTGAGTAAGGTTTAATGTCCCGCTCGACACATTATAGGTCATTTCGGAGAACGTCCTTCAGGCAATCACTTGCACTGCTACGGACAACAAAGAACCAAAAAATACAATAAAATACTACCTTCATACACATGCACACAAACGTAATACTAACTAACAAAAGATGCACAAAGGCACAATCTAACTATACCAATACAAAACCAAAAGCCTGGTTTAGTCGCCTCTTATGCCATCTGGCCAGGAAACAGAGTAGCTACGAAAAAGGCATGAATGAACAATAGGCACTAACAGTTTTGTGAAAATGCAAAAAAAATCCAATTCTGACTTGCCAATCACATACAGAATCCGATAAAATGATCACTGCAGTTAAACAGTGTTAACCCTTGAGAGGGATTTTTGTGCTCTAAATGTTGTTACGCTACCAAAAATTGGGACCAAGCACTAAACGTTCACAATGTGTACTAAACGCAGTAGAAATTTATGACACAGCAGAACTAACAGGATCGAGCATAAAGCTGTTGACTCCAGTACCGACGGACATGACAACCATCGTAGCACTGCCGTAGAGAGCATAGCCAGCAGCAACGACATGCCGGCCTGACTGCAGCGCATCACTCAGTGTCGCTGGACCGTCAGACACCTGCGTAATTAACACGTAAGCTACAATCTACAGTATCTACAGAAACTTGCAGAATGATCCAACATATAGTACCTATACAATAGGGATCTTAACGAGACTCGTAGGAATCGAGACTCAAAAAATCTCTATTTTGAGAGTTATATTTCTCGCCCCTCGAGAATTCGAGAACAATACGATGCAATAAACGGGTTCTAGTGTCCACCAGGGAATCGCGTTTGATGACTGACAGCTGTAATTAAGTTGGGTCGGGCAAGCGAGGTTGACGTTTCTGACTGATCTGAGCTCATATAAGCGGCCACCCACACAGTCGGCCGTGGGAAACAATGCGTAATTGACATCAGAGATTTGATTGGTGTGGATGTCTTGGCACCGGCCGCACCCCGTCCTTCAGTCCAGCAGCATGCGACCCCTCAGTCCCCATACATAATGTATGTCTGTCACATGTAGTGTACGTCTCCCTGCACCACATGCAGACTTGGAGTGCCTGAGTGTACGTGGGCAGTCACCCATAGGCAGTCACCCGCGATGATGTGGCCCGGGCATTAATGTGCAGCCGCCGCAGTGTCATCGTCTCTGCAGCATGCAGTAAGGTCAGCATTGGTTAGTGCAGGGTCCAATTCGAGTATTCGACAAATCCCGTGAATTGAAATTCTCGTACCGAAAAATGAAATTCTTGAACATTAACATCCCTACTATACAAGGCCGTGAAGGCACCCAACTACTGATTTATAACATATCACATTAGACACCAGTCATAATGTTTGAACACACAGCATCTACAGACACTGCTGTATACCAACTATAAACACAACGCCGGCTCCCAATTATTGACATCACGTCACACTGATCACAATAATACAGCTAGAGTTTGCAATTATTTTCTGTAAGAAACCAAACATTCATTCATCAGTTGTGTCCAAAACAGGTCAGTCACATATTCAGAACTACCTTCAAACTTCACCATTACTCCTACTTCGAGAATTCATTAGTTCTTGTTTGACACAGGATTCTCATGCTATCCGTTACACATCCACTTTGAAATATGCAAACCCAAGTATTGCATTAATTATTTCATTTGTTGGAGATGGGATACGTCAGAAGTACCAGAAGTAAATAGTAGTAAGCAAGTAGTAAGGCTGACATTTTTCATGATGCAAATGACATTTGTTGTTCTATAAGTAGTACATGCATAGTAAACTTAAGACTCTGTTACCTTTTTGTAGATTGAGAAAATAGTTCCAATTGAGATAAGACAATCAATGTTTGAGGAGCCATCTAAAGGATCAAAGCAGACCACATACTTGCCCTGCAACAACAACAACAGAAGCAGTCTGCACAAAGCAAAATAAACAGCATCATGCAGCAGCTGATGCAGGAATTTGAAATGATATTGGAAAGTGTTCAGCTAAACATGAATGTAGAAACATGACTAGGCTATGATCAGCAATGATTGCAAAGATGACAGAGTAGTAATGACTGAGAGCGCTGAAACCAAACTAGTCAAAAACTTCTGTTAGCAATGCAGCAACATATCGACATTATCGAGGCTCGGAAAATGATATGACAATAAATGCATGATAAAACTACGAAACATATGAAAAAGCAAGAGCATCAGTCTGTCTGGCAGTCAAAGCCCTGTTTTATGAGTCACTGGTTATGTCAATACTGCTGTATGGCGTGGATTTATAGCCACTAGCAGTCACACAAATGAGTGAGTGAGTGTGTAAGAGTAAGCTCGACACATTATATGTCATTCCGGAAATGGTCCTCCAGGCAATCACTTGCACTGGTACGGACAACAAAAACTAACATAAGTTCCAAAGAACACTGCTGGGGATCACATAAGAAGACAGTGAGAAACACAGACATCAGAAAGAAGAATGCATCATTAAAGAAAGAAAAAAACTTAAGGTGGCTTGTACACGTCTTGATAATGGAGGACTTTTGAGGCTATACAGTGGGAACTGAGACTGAGCAGATGAGAGGGCCGGGAAAGCCAAGGAAAAACAGGATGGACATAATCAGACAAGATCTCCAAACGTAGATACTGAAGAAGCCAAGAACTGGCAGCAGACAGTGTCAACGTGTGGCCCGATACATACTCACAACCTATGCATACGGCCGTTTGCACAATTGGGACGTGAGATAACTCCGGCTAGGTAAGGTAAAAAATGTAATTCAAGTTTTTATGCAGATATCATATGTAAAATAACTGCACTGTTGAGTGTGCCAATGAAAAAATCTTTCTTGTTATTTTACTAATGGTGAAGATGTGTCCTAGGTCTGTATAATTAGAGAATACACAACTATATTCTTTTGCTGCACTCCAGTTGAGACTGCTATGAAAACAGCTGACAAGCAATTAACCTGTCTCTCCAAATCGACTTCAATTTCATTTTCATTCTCCTCCGAGACCATGAGACAAGTTGTGTATGATGACTGAAGCATGTTAACCATCAGCTGATTGGCAATCACATCCAGCTTCTTCACCTTCTCACCTTGCACGTTTGTTTCACCAGCCATTCCAAACCTATATTCAGCAAGAACAAACATACACCTTTAAACACTAGTAAACAATGCCCAGGCTGATGACGATGAAGTGGTGCTTCAAAATCTCACAACACACTGCTGTATTTAAGTGCTAAAGACACAACAAAACCAATCGATAAAATCTCGAAGACACTTTGCTTTCCAATTACTACTGGAGTCAGCACACTAGCTAAAAACTATGCAACTGCTGCTCTGCACCCACTGAATACAGAGCTGCTTCCAATACTCACAACCTAGGCATACGGCCATTGACAGCAAACCTGACTGACTATCCTAACACTCATTCTATTTCTATCACTATCTGTAACCCAAAATCTTACTTTAACACTACCTTATTTAACAAACCCATCATTTGCACTGAACAAGACACAATGATGTCATGGTAGTTGAGACCAACCAGCTGCCAAATGCAGCCGGCTCTTTACACTATGGCTACTGGTACAGAGCGGCTCTGCATGCATCTACTGTCTAAAAACCGGCGCTATCACAAAACTTCCTCACCTTAATCGTAAGACTAGCCCCAACCCTAACCCTAGCCACATTTCTGACCTTAATCCTAATCCTGGCCCTAAAGATGTGTTCGAAGTGACAGAAATGAAATAAAATGAACTGAAATCTATTGGTCAGTTCATTTCATTTCATGTTCAAAGCCAGTTCAGTTCATTTCATTTCTGTCGCTCTGAACACACCTTAAGGCTAACCGTGTCACTAACGGTAACCCTAAGCCTAGATTACAAATTTACACTTCCTGGTGGAAAAATTTTGCATCAGTGCCCTAAAAACAATGAAACACTAAATTTCTGACCAAAATCGAAACAGCTAAACTTTTCAAACTACCACAACACAATATCCACATGCCTATGACGTTTCTGTACACTACTAAAATGCAAGTGGCACTATCGCAAAAATTCCTCACCAAGAACTTTGAAATAGCGATGTAGGCTCAGGGATAGGAACAGAGTTAGCCTTAGAGTTAAGTTTGGGGTTAAGGTTAGAGATATGATAGGGTTAGGGATAGGGACATAGGGGCAGAAATGATCAGCGGGCACAGGCATTCGCCTCTAGGCCCGACTCTTCAGTGTAATATTCATCATAAGCACAATACATTTTTTTCAATTACAACACACTGCGACTTTCGGTTGCGTGAATTTGTGCTTTAAAATCATACACAATACCTTGTCTTTGCCAGAAGCTATCCAGTTTATTTTTTAGTCAGCCTTAGGATTCGGGTGGGGGAATTTTTGCGATAGAGTCAATGCAAGCAACAGTGAAAAGTAGCATACAGCTGGGCGAAGCCAGCTCTTCGGACGGCGCTGGAAATGGCTTTAACCGCCGTCAGAATAGCGGTCATCAGCTGCGTCAAGTCACCAGTAGCTTCTGGGTATTTTTTCTGTTCGGCAAGCAGAAAGCGCGTCAGCGTCAAACAGTCCACGTCAATTCCGCTGCTTGACATTGTCGCAGTTTTAGCAAATCCTGACTACAAGTACAATATTTACAACCACACGTTCAAACTACCGATCGCCTCGAATATTTAACGTACATACGTGACCACGTAATGACATGACCTTTACACAGTGACCCCTTGACCTACATACGTTAACATAGAATATTAAATACCTTTGACATTAAATAACTACTGGATTGAGATCTGTGATTGAGATGCGCGGTACTCGAACTTTCGTCCACAGTGCACTTGAAAAGTATCGGGCAATCGGGGTTACCAGGTCTACAGCGGTACTAGTTTGGCATAGTAATGCACAGAGGATTTTCACAAATATGAAAATTATGCAGGCATTTGGTAGGCTGTTATACAGTTTGTCCTGTGAAATCAAGTGTGCGTCAAACGTTTAGCAAATTAAGCTATAGGTGCATCCCTGTCAGTCAATGACGTAAGCTGCACTGCTGCAGACGCTGAGTGTTTACCTGTTGGTTGCTAAGTAACGGCAAGCGTTTCTACTGGCGAAATTGCTCTATGTCTTGGCGTGTGATCAGCGGAGACACTTTCTGGAGCACAATATCAAACGAGTCGTCGTCGTTCATTCGCAAGAAGTTCCTGTAGGAAGCTGAATCAGTGTCTCGGATTTCGCGACCTAGACCATTGTAGGCGCCGAATTCGCCACGCTTCGCGATCCACTCGCATGTCCACGAACTTCTCTTTCGCTTTCTGACATTTACCTGCCGCCTCTGATGTAGCGCAGAGCCGATCAGCAAAGCACTGCTATTAATCATATCGCCGTCTGTATCACTAGAAGCCATGTTTGTTTGACGATTGTTTGCCGATGGAAGTTTGACAGTTGCCTAGGCAACTTTTGTCGCACGACAAAGTGGAGCGATTTCGTCGCTGGTCTGACATGGACCTTAACCTGCATGTGAATTACCAATGGAAAACTAATGCCAACATAGTCTGTATGCACAGGGATACATACGTAATCAAGAGGCTTGCCTTAACAGTCACTGCTGTATGCACTAGTCAATGACCAATTTACCCAAATTAATGATTTCCAAGGTAAGGTAAGGTAAGGTAAGGTAAGGTAACGAGTTTCACGGAAGCAGGCCAACGGCCTCTATTTCCGGCTCTTATAAACAAATTACAAACACAAAGACTACAATAAGCTAACAATATGAAATTATTTTCCAAGGTCAAACTAACAGCAGAACTTAACCGGATGTGAAGTAACCACTGACCACAATGACATTTTTTGCCATACTAGAAGCGATCAAATATTTACAGGGTTCCTACAGGTCTTCTATAGTCAAATTCCCTGACTGTTCAAGTTGTAGAATGACAATTTCCCTGACCTTATTGAAACAATAAATGTCAGAAATGGTACACTATATCCCAAGTTTTATAATAACTATGAAACGTCATTTAAGGAACAATGTAATGTGCAGCTAGAGGGTCTGGGGGAGCGCTGTCAGCTCCCACAGTGGGGTCTGGGGCGGAGCCCCAGTGGAAAACAAATTTGATGCATTTTAGCCTGAAAATCTGGCATATGGTGTCATCAATTTTTCATTTTCCAATTTCCTGACTTTTTCCAGTTTTCCCTAACCTGTAGGAACCCTGTATTTACTTTTAAAATAATAAATAGGTCTCCACTATTGGTAAATACTATTTAAATACCAAAAAATTACAACTATTGCAAATAGTTGCTTAAATACTTCCCGACTATTTTAATACTATTAAAATACTGTTGACTATTTCAACAGTAACAACACAGCAACCCCATAATGATGTACATAATATTGTAACAACTTAAGATTCAAAACAATATGTGAAACCTACAATGTGACTTAAGAGTGTACAAAAATGCCAGAAATGATACTTTTTTGTAAGCACATTTGTCATTTCGGCAATGCACTAATTCTCATTTTTCAGAATACACCCCATCAGCATCATCCATACTATTTTTTAACTGTATATAACAATATATCAGAAGTCTCGCAACAATATGAAAACAACGGTACGTTATCAAGAAGTGACAAACGAACCTGATTACGCAGACAGACAGGCACGAGCACACAGGCAAACTCAGCAAACGAAGACACACAACGTGAATGACTACATCAAAGCAACGTATACAGACTTCATGCTCAGCACACATACATGCTTGCATATGTAAAAATATGACAGCAATCTGATGACAAAATAACGTCGGTATTATATAACTAAAGATGCGGCAAAAAAATTAACAAAACGCACAGCATGGCGTATGCCGCAGCTAACACTTTCCGAAAATTGCTCTCACCAGCGGCAAACATTCAGAGATGTGGCAGTTGGTACAGTTTGCGTAGAAGTGGTTTACCGAGATTCAGCGTACTAGTGGCATAAACCTGCACAATTATCAAGCACTAGACTAGCCGGCCTTGCTGAATCACACAATGATACAATCCATACTGTGAAGCAGTGACTAGCATTGGGTCAGCAACAATGCTAACACTGCAATATTGCTGTTGTTTCCCACTGTAACGGTACGTATATTTTTTTAAAAATAAATTATCACGGGAATGGTGGGATGGTGTGAAAGATAATGGTAATACTGTGGTGATGAAAGAGTACAGTAGCGGGAACACCGTGGTGACAGGCTTGACGTTTTGTAGAAATTCAATTTTCCTGATAGACTACTAAAATTGTGAAGTTCACAGTTTTTGCTGCAGTAAAAGAGCCACTTTACAAGAACATACTAGTTATTTTTTATAAGCATTACTCCACATAAACCAAGTGTGTGATGTCCAGGATGGGGACAGACAGATATTGCACATGGATGGCGGCAGAGGGGAGATATGACAGCGACAAAGGGCAAAACGTTTCTGGTGATGGAAAGGGGATGAAATCTGCAGGGATGGTTGGGCATGGGGATGTACCAGTACAGCTCTACTACAAAGCAAAGAAACAATTATTCATAAGTAACACTAAACATTCACTCCAAAAATTTCAAAATTCAACAGAAAAGTTGGCATAAACAAAACGATCTGTTATGCCTATCATATATTCTAACATGACTAAAGTTGATTGATATACTATGAAAATTTCATCATATGAAAATACTGCCGCAGCAATACTACAAACAGACTCACAACAGATACTCGCAGACTGTTCTGAAGATTAACAGTTGAAAATGCAAATATATTAGGCAAATATAAAAGCAAAATGAATGTCAACAGAATGCAAACATGCACACATTTCTGGACGGACAATAAAGACATCAGATACACAGAAAACACACAACAGCAAAAAACATTTCCTAATTTTTTTTATACAGCAAATGGGAAGGTGCAAATGCACCAATAACAGAAAAATGTTTTACAAAGGTCAAGCTTGGAACAGTCTGTCAGACTACCGACATCGTATCACTGACACCCGTCTGAGTGGTCTCCTCACACCTCTGTCCTCGCTATTGTAGAATATTGTATTGTATTGTAATCGTTGTTCAAGTTATCGTCAAACGAAGTGACATTCATTGACATACAATAACCACATCATACGCAAGATTTGAGTTTTCCCAGGATTAGACAGTTGTACTAAACATGCGAGGTGGACAACGAAACCATCTTCGGTGTCTGGTAGTCTGAGTAACAAGTATGCAATATCTATTGTAACTGACAGAGTTACAGTTCGTAAACTGTTTTTTTTCCGAGGCACAGTGTACATTTTACGCTGTGAAATGTCTTTAGGCAGAACAGGACTATTTCAGTTGTCTTGATGGATGGCCACCATCAGTGCCAGTTAGGTAATATTTAGATTCAGCATCCAATGTTTATCAAACATCAATGTGCTAAGCAATGTGCCATTTTTAAAACAGTACACCCTTACAAAACATGACCTTTAATAGTTAGAAAGATCAAACAGGGTTACCACTCTCCAAACACTCTGAAATTCCATGACAATGTGCAGCACTCATGCCCATGTTAAGTGGTACTCATAGCATGCCTGTAGTACTAGTTTTAATGTAAATGATCAGACTATCAAGTTCACAATTATCTCATAATTAATGATTACGAAGGATGAAATCACTACGTATATATGTAGCTATGCACTGTTTTTGAAGGAAATGCTAATATCCATCTACTAATGAACAGTTTTGGGACACTTTTCCATGACAAGATTTTTTCCCTGACATTTCCCTGACTGTTAACAACATCCCTGACATTTCCCTGACATGTCCCAAATTCCCTGACATTTCCAGGTTTGCCAGACAAGTGGTCACCCTGAAGTTGATTCACTCACACGTCGTCTTCAAGACTGTCATACGAGACACGGGAACCAGCGTCCACGTCGTCAGCGGAGATATGATCCAGAACTGCATCGATATCGGCAAAGTCGTAGCGGACGGAATCACCGGCGTTGTCATTGTCGGCTTCACTGTCATCGTCACTATCACCAGCATCGACTAGATTTATCATACCACAGCCGCTTCCATGCAGACTACCAGACTCAATGCTATCGGTGTGGTCCTCGGAGGCCAAGAGTTCGAGGCTGTCGGCACTGAAGTTCACCGGCAGCTTGGCCGTGGCTAACACCGCCTTCGACGGTCCATCGGATGTGATGACATCCGACAACGAGTCGGAATTGGCGCTGCTGAGACGTCGATGGCGAGATACCGACTGGAAGCAGAGATCGGAGAGAGTCGGTGGAGAACGGTCGTCGCTGAAGCTTCCGCCGGTGTGGTGACTGTACTCC
>Ga0209052_1000926_pt1 | contig 10267 bp, 10 predicted proteins | sample WorMetHEROISLAND_2_FD_187409 | JGI IMG/M metagenome (GOLD analysis project Ga0209052, IMG submission 187409) | Marine gutless worms symbiont microbial communities from Max Planck institute for Marine Microbiology, Germany - Olavius sp. 4 HERON... | ecosystem: Host-associated > Annelida >...
GAGAAGCTCATGGCCAGTCTGCGGATTCGGTGGTACAACGCGCGCTCACCGGGGCACATGGCGAGGGTGTTGTTGCCCCAGGAAACGACCAGGCGTCGGAAGATCAGCCGGAAGATCAAGGTGTGGGCAGTCGCAAGACTTTGAATATTCCTATCGAAAAAATTGTTGCGAACCCCAACCAACCACGGCAAGATTTTTCCGAAGCGGCGCTTGATGAGTTGGCGGCTTCGATTCGTGAAAAAGGTCTTTTGCAGCCACTGCTTCTTCGTCACAAAAAAGACGGTAATTATGAAATCATCGCCGGAGAAAGGCGGTGGCGCGCTTCACAGCGGGTCCCATTGCATGAAGTTCCGGCCCTAATTCATAACCTGAACGATTCTGAAGCCATCGAAATCGCCTTGATCGAAAATATCCAGCGTCAGGATCTGAACCCTATCGAAGAAGCGGAAGGGTTTAATCGCCTGATTGCAAATTTTGATTACACTACAGAAGATGTGGCGCGTCTGGTTTCCAAGTCGCGGTCTCACGTTGTAAATTTGATACGCCTCCTTGATTTGCCAGCGAAGGTCCAGGATTTCGTCCGGGATGGATTGTTAAGTATGGGGCATGCCCGGGCGATCATCAATACCCCCAATCCGGTGGAGCTTGCGCACAAGGCCATTACCCAGGGTTTGTCGGTGCGTCAAATGGAAGCACTCGTCAGCTCAGCCAAAAAGCCAGCGGCGGGCAAGAAAAAACCACGCGACTTATCCGCTGTCGATACGGATATCGAAGCCCTGGAAAACGATCTTGGTGATCGGCTGGGTATGACGGTCGAAATCAAGGATTTCGGTGGTCGTGGAAACCTGACCATTCGCTACCAGGACCTTGACCAGCTCGACACCTTATGCGCAAAATTATCGAATGGCTCATACGAATAGAGGTCTGTTCGGGAAATTGCAACAGGCAGTTTTTGCTAAATTTTTCGCATTTATCGCGTAAGATCAAAGGGGGCGTGTGAAGAAAGACATCATCATCTTGGGAGGCGGGCTGGTCGGTTTGACCATGGGTCTGGCTTTGGCCCGGCATGATTTTACGGTGGCCATAATCGACCGTATGGATTATGGAAGTCCGTCCCCGGACGGGCGGGCATCTGCGATTGCCAAGGCGAGCGGGCAATTGTTCCAAGTCATTGATTTTTGGGATAAAATTAAGGACAAAGTCCAGCCCATCCACCATATTCGAGTTTGTGATGGTAGGCCCCGGCCCCGCCTGCGTTTCGATTCGCCCGATCCTCAGAATCAGGAAGAAGCGATGGGGTATATGATAGAAAACCATATACTTCTGGACCGGCTGATCAAGGCGGCACAGGCGCATCCACAGTTGGAGCTTCTGGGCTTGCAGGCTGTTGCGGATGTGGACCGGGGGGCGGCCGGGGTCACGGTGACTCTCAAGCCTCGCAAGGAGGACAGCGCAACGCAAGAGGTCAAGGCTCAGTTGCTGATTTCTTGCGAAGGTCGGAATTCCACCATGCGTCACCAGGCTGGAATTCTCTCCACGTCATGGCGTTACGATCACAAGGCCCTGGTTACGATCCTTGAGCATGAAGCGGATCATCATGCTACGGCCTGGGAAGATTTTCAGGGGGAGTCGCTTATGGCGCTTCTGCCGCTTCAGGGGCGACGAACGGCTTTGGTCTGGGCCAACCCGGAGCGGATTAGCGCAGGTTTGGATAAGCTTAGCCAAGAGGCTTTAACAAAGGCAATCGAAGCTAAGGTTGCGGATCGCTTGGGCACGATTACTCTTGCAGCCCCGGTCCTGTTTTATCCTTTGAGTTTCCAGCATGCCCAATCTTATATTGATCACCGACTTGCCCTGGTAGGGGATAGCGCCCATGCGATTCATCCGGTTGCAGGTCAGGGCTATAATATTGGCGTGCGCGATATCGCTGCCTTGGTTGAAGTATTGCATGACAGCAGGTTGCTAGGCCTGGATCTTGGAAGCCGGGAGGTTTTGCAGCAATATCAAATCTGGCGACGCCCGGATGTTCTGTCTTCTTGCATAGCAATGGATGGCCTTGTGCGTCTGTTTGCAATTGATCGCGGACCCATCAGACCTTTACGCAGGCTTGGGATGGGAATCATGGATCGACTTCCGGCTGTGAAAAATCTGTTTCGCCAGGAAGCGATGGGGCTGGCAGGAGACGTGCCGAAACTTTTAACCGGCAAGTTCCTAACCTGAAGAAAAACATAGCTGAATCTGAATTTGTCTGATATCCAGCCGCAGTCCGAACAATTGTTCAGATCAGGATTTACAGACTCAATATTATGACTGGGTTTTTGTGATTAGCGCTTTTAAGGCCTCAGGATCGTTTGGAAGCTTTACGAATCGCTCTTCGCGGTCGAATAGCCCTGAAATTTGCGCTGGAGTAGGAGGTCGCTTGCCAACAAAACGTTCTACGTTTTGGGAAAATTTGGCAGCATGTGCCGTCGATAAGGTTACCACCGGAATTTTCTGTCCGTATTCCTCACGCCACTGACGTACAGCATGACAAGCGACAGCCGTATGCGGGTCGATGACCATTCCTGTCGTTTCGTAGATATGGCGCATCATCCATGCGACATTGTCTTCATCGGCGCGATAACCGCAAAGCATGGGAAAGAGATCACCAATCCTCTGCAAATCCAGCACCAGTCTGCCTGTCGCATCGAATTCGCTCATAGCTTGGCCCAATTTTTGACCGTCACGATCAAAATAGTCGAAAAGCAGGCGTTCAAAATTGGACGAAATCTGAATATCCATAGACGGCGAACTGGTTTGGTGCAGGCTTTCGGTGGAATAATCGCCGTCGCGCAACGCTCGATACAAAATATCATTGCTGTTTGTTGCAATCAGTATTGCTTCTACGGGCAATCCCATCCGCATGGCGAGGATTCCAGCAAAAGCATCACCAAAATTACCCGTAGGCACACTAAAAGCCAGTTTGCGCTCCGGTGCTCCCAGGCGGACTGCAGCATAGAAATAATAGACAACCTGAGCGGCCAGACGTGCCCAGTTTATGGAATTAACAACAGACATTCGGTGTTGGGATCGAAATTCCTGATCGTTAAGAAGCTGCTTAACCATGGCCTGGCAATCGTCAAAACTGCCTGCAACGGCAATATTATGTACATTGGGGGCGATCACTGTAGTCATCTGCCGACGCTGAACATCCGAGATACGCCCTTCAGGGTGAAGCATGAAGATCGTAATCCCCTCGCGCCCTGCCAGGGCATGGATTGCAGCAGATCCCGTATCGCCGGACGTTGCCCCTACAATTACCATTGGATCTGACTCCAAGGGGCTAGAGCCTTTTTCTTCAGCTAAAAATGTCTCAAACAGACCACCGAGGACTTGAAGGGCAAAATCCTTGAAAGCCAATGTTGGCCCATGAAACAGCTCCAGGATCCAGTGATTATGATCAATCTGATGTAAGGGTGCGATTGCTTGGTGACGAAAGGGTTTGTATGCCGTGGTGATTATTTTTTGCAATTGCTCTTGTTCAAGATCCTGGCCTGTAAACAAACCCAAAATATGCGCAGCACACTCCTGGTAGCGCATGAATGCAAAATCCGCTATGTCAGACGGGCTAAGTTGCGGCAATTTGTCTGGAAGGTATAAGCCTCCATCGGGCGCCAATCCTGTCATCGTCGCCTGGCGAAATGAGACTGGCAAAGTTGCCCCGCGTGTACTGATATAACGGATAGTCAATGTTACAGTAGTTCCTTGTTTCTAAGAAGCTGCTTCAATTCACCTGTTGTGTACATTTCGTTCATAATATCACAACCGCCTACGAACTCACCTTTTACATAGAGCTGCGGTACGGTTGGCCAGTCAGAATATTCCTTGATCTTTTGCCTCAGCTCTTCGTCGCGCAAGACATCGATAGTCTCAAAGCCGACTCCCATATGTTCCAGGATGGAAACAGCTTTTGCTGAAAAACCACATTGGGGAAAGGTGGGTGTCCCCTTCATAAATAAAAGGATCGCATGCTGTGCGATACTGTCGTGAATCTTGTCTTGAACAGTCTTGGTCATGATTTTCTCACTTCCTATTATTCAGTGTGAACGGGTTGTCAGGGCCAGCGCGTGGAGCGCATCTCCTATCTTACCTTTCAAGGCTGCATAGACTTTCTGATGCTGCTGCACCCTGCTTAGGCCATCAAAACTTTTGCATATGACTTCCAGGGCATAATGATCTCCATCGCCGGCCAGGTCTCTTAAGTTGATCTGTGCATCCGGGAAGGCATCGCGGATCAGGGCTTCGATATCCTGCGCATCCATGGCCATGACTCACCCTTTTTTCGTTAAGGCCCGGACTTCCTTCTCATAATGGGCCAGATGCAAAGTGACTTGGTGCAGGCTAATGTCCTGCCCATTTTTGGTCAGATTATTGTGCAGTCTCTGTGCAAGGTGGTCTTCGCTTGCGTGACGAACTTCAGTAGCAATTATTTCTTCTACGTAGCTTTCGGTTTGCTTCTTTGAGAAGTTCATCAACTCTGCAGCCCATAATGCGGCTTTCTTTGCGCGATGCAGCCTGACGATATAGTCGCTTTCAATTTCTTGAGCATATTTTTTCTCAAAAGCTTGCTCGCGTTTATCCAGTATGGACATGGGCTCTTTTCCTGCTCCAGAATAATAAGCTCTTCATACAGATTAGGGTCTGAATTGACAAGTGATTCGTTTGTGTATTCTGAGTAACGGCATGTAGGTGCAATGTAAATTATGCACCATGGACTTTGGAGTTAACAATCTGATTTATAAGGGATTGAGAGGGCCGGCGCTTCGGTTCCCTATCGAGTTATTTTGGATTTTGCTGGGTTTTTTGCGCGAGGCCTGGTGGTCTTATTTTTACTTGGCTTTCTGCGAGTCGTCTGCTTTGCTGCCCTTGCTGTTTCCGTAGTAATCCTGGGGAAGCATGAAGGGGTTTTTCATCTCTCTTTGAGTTGCAGACGGATCCACCTTCCCGTTCTTGTCTATTCCACTGCGGTCAAAAGAAGCCTTTAGTCCGTTGTCATTGGCGCCCATTCCTTTTTTCAATGATTTCATCACTTCATTTTGTATGCGGCGGTTTCGCTCGCGCGTGAGTTTTGCGATATTGATTTTGGAATCCTTCAGGTCTCTGGCGTATTCTTCCCGGGTATGGGGCCGCAGATAAGCGGTAAAGTCGGGACGATAGCGGATGTCCGTCGGTAATTCGGAACGATCTACCTCATCGATTGGCACAAAGGCGATCGTATCTGTATAGGAAGATGCATCGTCTTTGCCGGGAAGGGTGATGGCTGTACCATTGGGTGCCATTGCTGCTGTCCCACGAATAGCGAAATCGACAACGGCACGCGGGCTATGCGATTTGGGGTTGTAGTAAAGATGTTGTCTGTTGATGGGGGCATAGGGATAACGTTTGCTTAGAAAATAGGCCATTCGTTCCGGGACGGACATATTGCGGATTTCATACCAATATTCGATCAGGTTTCTCGCCTCTATCGATTCTGAGCGATAGGGGAAAAAACTTTGAGCAGTGGCAATATCTCCTGCAATGCCATAAGCTAGGGCCATATTATGGTTATCCCGAACAGTTACCGAACCGCTCCGTCGGAGCATGTTGAGAATCGATATGGCAATATCGGAATTGCCGGCCAAGACGTAGGTCAAAGCGGCATCTCTGGCTTGATGATAATCCTGAGCAGCCAGGGCCAGATTCTCCATCGCTTCGCTTCTTTTACCTAAAGCCAGCTGCGCTTGGGCAAGCTTTAGCCGGTAATAAGGGTGTTCGTTGTGCCGTAGCGTATTCGCAAAACTCTTCTCAGCATCTTTATAAAAGGCTTGGCTTAAAGCATTTAGCCCCCTTGTTGCATACAGCTCTTCTTGTTTGTTGTGCCAATTTGAAGCAGACGCTGTACCTATCATTCCAAAAACAAGGCATAGGCCTGTGATGAAAAAACCAGCCATTGATGTTTTTGATATTTTACGGATTTTTATAGGCAAAATAAATCGCATGAGGTTCTTATTTCTAATCTGCACAAATAATTTTTGTCCTGTTTTTTGTATATATAAAACTCTTTAAGAAACAGTATCGTTTGACATATAAATTAATTTATTCAGCAATCGCGAAGTTGTTGTTAACCTTTTATAAAGAAATTTTAATGCACTATAAAATACAGTAGTAGAAGGCACGGTAGTAGAAGGCACGTCAGTGAAAATGTTAATTAATGCGTTATTTTTCAAATTGTTATATATTTAACGGGATGGTAAATATGCATTATGATTCACCATGAATGCTTGAACATTTACACAGTTTTAAATTGCCGCAGATAACAATCGTAGCAGATAACAAACGTAGTTGAGACAGAGCTTCCTATGGCAAAAAAAGCAAATCACATTGCAGCACTCGGAATCGGATTTCTTCTTGCAGCTACTACTATGCCACACAAGGCAGAAGCGCGAGAAGACCTGGACGAAGGTCTGCGTCATTATGACCGTGGTGATTATCAGGCTGCAATCGCTGCCTGGCTAGGCCCGGCTTCTCATGGTGATGCATCGTCCCTGTTCAACCTTGGGCAGATGTATCGTCTGGGCAAGGGTGTTCCTGTCGATGTGGCAACTGCAATCCGTTATTATGAGCAAGCATCTGTACTTGGTCATGCCAACGCCCAGACCAATCTGGGGGCACTTTATTATTTTTCTGAAAATTATCGAAATCTTCCACGAGCAATTGCTTTGTTTCGAATCGCCGCTCGCGCTGGTCAGCCGCGGGCGCAATATATGCTTGGAGTAAGTTACTACAACGGTGACGCAGTCACTCGAGATTATCTGAAAGCCTATGCTTATACCAAGATGGCAGCCGATTCCGGTGTAAATGAAGCCAAAGAAGCGCTTGACAAGATGGAAAACTTCATCCCTGTTAAGGTAAAGCGCAATGCGCTTGAGCTGGTTTTAAGTATTAAAGCCGGCAAGAACGGTCTTCCTGAGCCTATCGATGACTTGTCCCGTACTTCTATTTCAACAGCAATGCTAACATCTGAAAAAGCCACCCCCGGTTATGCTGTTCAAACGCAGATTAAGACCAGTGCGGCGCAAAAGAACTACCCCCCGCTAGGTCAAGTTCAGCAGTCGCAAAACAGGTATAATGCATACAATCAGCCCTCTGCAATGCCGCAGCCAGTAGCCCCGCAGCGAAGGCAACAGCTTCCCTACGCACAGCCGCCACAGGTCCGGCAGCAGCCTATGATGCAGTCCATGCAGCCCCCTCCTCCTCCTTATGCCCAACAGGCCACCCGGCAGACCATGACGCAAACTTTGCCGCCGCCGGAACCTTTGCCGCAAAACTATTCAGGCAGTCAGACTTATGCCAATCAGCCAACATATGGTCGACAACAAGGATTTGTTCCATCACAGCAAAAACAATTTGCTCCACCTTCTAACGGCTGGGTTGCTCAGATCGGAAGTTTCTCTTCCCTAAGTCGGGCGCAACAGGCCTGGACGCGGTTTTCTGGCAGGTTCGGCAAACATCAAAATTATTACCAGAATTATGAAGGCCGTGTGCGCCTGCAAGTTGGCCCCTTTGCCAGCAGTTCAAAAGCTACCAGTTTTTGCCGTTCCTCTGGAGTAAAAGGCTGTTTCGTCCTGAGAGCGCAATAATTTCTAGATGATTGATTTAAAGTCCTGCGTCCGGACGATTCCTGATTATCCCAAACCTGGGATACAGTTCAGAGACGTCACGACGCTGTTGCAAAACGGGGACGCTTTTCACGAAACCATCAACAGGATCTACGACAAGGTCAAAGAACGGCGTTTTTATGCTGTTGCAGGGATTGAGGCACGAGGATTCGTCCTGGCCGGACCCATAGCTTGGCGCTTGAATGCAGGGCTTGTTCTGATCCGTAAGGAAAATAAGCTTCCCGGCCGAACGATTGGTGTAAGCTATGCCCTGGAATATGGAGAAGACCATGTTGAGATCGATGTCGATTCCTTTCCAGCGGGCGCCGAAATCCTGCTGATAGACGACCTGATTGCAACGGGGGGCACGGCTATGGCTTCCGTGGCACTGATTCGGCAGGCCGGCGGTACTGTTGACACAGCGGAATTCATTATCGATCTACCCGATCTTGGCGGATCGTCGCGTTTGGAGAGCGCTGGAGTTCATTGCAGCAGCCTGATGCAATTCTCAGGAGATTGATCGTAGCAAGACGGATGGTGGTTCGGACTTGAGCTCAATCGTTTTTATGCTCGCTGCTGGCAGCTTTTAATTGGCGCTTGCGGGCAAAATGCGTCATAATAGGTCCCAAAGCCAGGCCGGACAGGAAGCCTGCCAAATGGCCTTGCCATGCCAGATTCCCTCTTAGAATGATGAACAAGAGCAAATTTGCTCCCACCAGGCCAAATATTGTCATTGCAATGGGTTTCAAAGATTGTCCGCCGTGGCGTAAAAACAGGATCTCCCAGTAAAGCCATACCCCCAGGAATCCGAAGATTGCACCAGAAGCGCCAACCATCGGAAGTGATGGCGGGAACAGAATTGCAAAACCGATTCCTCCACCGACTGCGCTAACGGTAAATAAAAGTAGCATTGGCCAAGGGCCGGCCTGTTCACTAATATATTTTCCCAACGATATTAGAAAAACGCTGTTCATCAACAGATGTACGATTCCACCGTGTAATAAAGCGTGGCTGAAAAACATGGTAATAGGCTGTAATGCAAACGGGGGTAGAGCCTTCCCGGTTAGCAGATCGTTCCAAAATCCACCGTAAATATAGGCCTTAATGCGCCACTGTTTCGTTCCAAGCATGCCCAGGTCGGCAAGGGTCAAAATGGCTTCTATCGCTGCCATTATCCCGACAAGGACCCAAATCTGTCCTGGGATGGGATCTCCAAAAAATCGCTTATCGCTTTCCTGGGGTTGTTCTTCATTCATGGCAGTTGTGCACCATCATGCTTTCAGTTTCCAACCCTTTTGCAACAGTCTGTAACCCGTAGCGATCAGGCCCATGTTAATAATTGCAAGCGCAAGGGCTTCCAATAGGATATTACCTTCACTGTTGCCAATGAAACCGTAACGAACACCGTCGATTACATAGAAGAAGGGATTAAAATTGCTAAGCTTAACCCAGAAACTAGGTAAAGCGCTAATCGAATAAAAAGTCCCGGATAAGAGCGATAGGGGCTGGATAAAAAAATTGGTAACGGAAGCGATATGATCGAACCTTGCCGCCCAGATCCCGGCAATCATCCCGATAATTCCTAACATTAACGATCCCATGACAGCAAAATACAGGGCCACCAAGGGGTGATGGGGAATGATCCGTGCCGAAGGCCAGGCGTACATAATCAACATAAGCGCAAAGCCAATACACAAAGAACGTGTTACTGCGCTTCCGGCCATTGCCAACAGGATTTCGATTGCAGATAAGGGCGTCATTAAGATGTCTATGATGTTTCCCTGAATTTTACTGATCACCAAAGAAGATGAGGAATTGGCAAAAGCATTTTGCATCATCGCCATAGCAATCAAGCCGGGAACAAGGAAGGTCGCATAAGGGACTCCGGCGATTTGCACTCCCCCACGCCCCAAAGCAATAAGAAAGATCACCATAAACATTAAAGTCATCAGTGCAGGAGCCCAGATGGTCTGTAAGTGAATTTTCAAAAAACGCTGAACTTCCTTGAGGTAAAGCGTATAAAAACCGCGGCCGTTGATCCAGGTAATCTTCTCTTGACCAAATGCAATTCTTTGCTCGGCATTTTCCTGTGCGTTCATTTTGCAGCCTGTCTAGATTTAATCTGTAGCTGTGAAAAGCAGACCAGTTCTTAATAAAAACAAGGCTTGAAGAATTCCAGCAAATAATTTATGTCGTTTTAAACCAAGGTGCAGGCTAAATGGTCCGCATAGAAGAGGCCTGCCTGGCAAGGCATGGCGCTTTAAAATAAGATAGGATATCCACTATGGTCTGGGATAATCGGGAAGTTGCAAAGCTGAAGCGACTGTGGGCCAAGGGCTATACTGCAAGCCAGATTTCTAAAGAATTGGGCGGCGTTTATTCCCGTAACGCAGTGATTGGTAAAATCCACAGGCTGGAGCGCCAAGAGGCCGAAACAAAGACAGCGAGTTCGAAAAAAACCGGGAAAAAGACAACTGGGGCCAAGGCGGCTAGCGGGAAGAAAGCGGTCAAGAAGACAGCAACCAAGAAAACAGCGGGGACTAAAGCAAAGCCAACAGCTAGAAAAAAGCCGCCTAAAGCTTCTACTACGT
>Ga0209052_1000928_pt1 | contig 10254 bp, 7 predicted proteins | sample WorMetHEROISLAND_2_FD_187409 | JGI IMG/M metagenome (GOLD analysis project Ga0209052, IMG submission 187409) | Marine gutless worms symbiont microbial communities from Max Planck institute for Marine Microbiology, Germany - Olavius sp. 4 HERON... | ecosystem: Host-associated > Annelida >...
ACTATAGGAAGCTACACAATACTACTTGCTTCTTTAAACAACTTTAAGCAATGCATTTTACATATTGATTTTAACGAACAATTAGTCTGTTTTAAGTGTTGATTATTGGTAATTTTTATGTGCAAGTTCTGTTCGAATTCATGTTTGTTACTTTGGACTACCGTAAGCGCTTTTTAGCCTGGTTGTTCCTGTCAGTGCGATAACAGTGATGTCACGTGTACTGTGTTTCATGACAAATAAATTGATTGATTGATTGATTGATTGATACTACTACGGAGCAGTTCTAGCAATATCCCCTCTCACTCCTGACCAAATCAGCAGAAGAAAGCTGTGTCATCAACAATGGCCAACCAGCCACTCGGACCACTGAAGGAACAATCGTCGCAAAATGCAGAGTGGCGACGTACGACCATCGGCAACAATTTATTTAAAAAACACGCGAGTGCAATTTGCTGCACGTCTGTCATGTTCAAGCTCCGCCGTTCAAAACAAACTTCGACTATCACCGAACGAACGTGATACAAAAAAACCGCCAACTTTCTGCCAGTAGGAACTGAAACGGAAAATTCGACGTCGGATAACGTCTTAACACCTTTGCATGGACGCCGGCCAGGGGTGCACCGGAACCACATCAGGTCTGGATCCAACCGAATACAAAGTCTGTGGATCTGTGGATCAGAGCGGATCTGAACATTCGGGATCCGGTGCACCCCTAACGCAGGCGGACGCCGTTACGAGCCGGCGAGGGTATGGTTGAGCAGCAGTGTAAGGTGGTTCGCGGCGGGTGGCGACGTGGAGATGATCCCGTCGTGCTGCGGCGAACTGTTCCCCAGGAGGCCGAAGTCGCTGCCGGAGCTGAAGAAGACGTAGAGGAAGATGTCGAGAGTGAAGAGCACGGTCAGCGCCGTGTACAGCGCGGCTTTAGCTCGTGAAGTCTGACGCAACGACGTCATGTCACGTAGACGCGTCTTCTGCTTCGGCGTCGACAGGATCAACGTCGACGTCGACGTCGATTCCAGTCCGCAGAACCACTCGACGAACCTCCGCACGCAGCGACACCTCGACGTGGCGTTCTCCTGCGTCGACTCCGTCTCTGACCGGCTGAGAAGATTCTTGTCAAAACTTATCACCGCCACTGTGGCTGACAGACAACCACGAAACAATCTCAGGCCTCCAGTCGGACTTCTCCTGAAAGCGGGTTTGACTACACCCCAACAGCCCTACACTGATTCAGCTACGAAGTCTCAGGGGAGAGCTGTAAGGCCCCCCAGTGGGGTCCGGGGCAAAACCCTGGCTGCAAACGTATTTTGTGCATTTCGAGCTAAAAAGTCGCATCCAATGATGACATTTTTCGTTATGTTTATGCAACGTTTCCTAGTTCTGGCTGACATGGGGGCGGGTCAATCAAACCACTCGAACCGCCCTTGGATATGGAGCAAAATATAATTAGAGCTGGTAACGAGTTAAATTTTTAAATAGTTAACTTTGCAAAAGTACATCGGTAATTAATTGTTGATGCAAAATGTCCAAGAAGATGTTCAGAACGTCGTCAGTTAAGTTAACGGCTGCGACGAATGCAGCGCGCAAAAGCTACGAGTGTTTGCTGTATTCAGTCTTGACAACAGACTGAAATGCTCCGGAGAAAGAAACTGACAATCTTGTCATAGTATCTAGTTTATGATGCTTTTCAGTGACGTAACTTTAATCGAAAATTTATTATTAAAATTTTATCATAGATCGTTAACAATTCGTCATTAGATCTTTTAAACATCTCATGATATCCCTACTATTGCATTTTCTGGCACATCCATACGATGTAAACTTGGTTTTTCCCGTACTCACTTCCTTAAAGACACGAATATGTTAATACAATATATGCTAAATTAATAGTAATAGCAAATAACATCCCGGCTCGCATTGACAAAGCATGCACTGACAGTAGTGTAAATCGTTATGACCACCACTAGTTCTTTCTAGCATTTAGTGCCTCTCTTTTATTCTTACCATCTTGCGCTTAAGGTAAAGGTAAAGTCGCCCGTAGTCAACAGCGCCCTCTCACAGCTCTGTGACCTTAGGGCTCGGTGCTCATCTCCGTAAACTGGCCTTGAGCCGGCAGTGAGCTGCAAACACAGCTCAGTTGTATGGGCGGTAGGCCACACCTCTCCCATATACTGCCATTACCTTCCCAGCGGTTAGGCCGGTACCAAATTATACTTCTTGGTGACAGAGGCACATGTGTGTGAACAACTTGCCCAGGGTTGTTACCTGGCAGTGGACCGGCCGGGAGTCGAAGCTGTGACCTCGCGATCACTAGTCCGACACACTACCGCTAGACTACCAAGCCACAACTTGCGCTTACTGTGATGTTGTATTTAGCTTTACTATTTAGGGCACCTCTATCTCGCTAGTTGTTGTTGTTCCCACCACAGTGCTGATTCAACATTAGTGATTCACCGTGAACATGTTTTCTGTGCCAGCTTTTGCCAGTTAAATGATGATGTTGATGATGATATGATGGCAAAACAGGTAACAATCATATGACATACATTCCGGTCGGACTCCGTTGCCACTGGGGTGACGGCATTTTCCACCACCCCCACCCTCACTGCCACCAGTAGTACCCTCAGCGCTGGCAGTCAGTGCGCCGTTCTTCACAAGCAGATTCAACTCCAGCCGCTTGCCGTGTGACGTCGACACCACCGCCTCCGCAACCTCATCATTCACCGCTCCGTTCACGCTCATCACAGCTCCTCCATCGTCGCCGATCACACCGCTGACTGGCGGGTCGTGACGCGTCCAGAACGTCGTCCGAACCGTCTGAAATATCACCAAAACGTTAGAAGACTGCACGCAGATCTTCACCGGAACCCATCACACAGCTTCACCTGCCACAAGGGACAACACAGTGTTACCCATAAATGTGAAAATGGCCCACCAAAAATATTTAAAAAAACATTAAAAAAACGTTAAAATGTGACAAAAATAGACAGGCTAATAAAAAAAAACCTTAATGTCAACTATGCTCAACCCCATGCTTAATACCGAAACCTCAATTCAAGATAACTCCAACTCTTAAGTACTTAGCGGAATTTCACAGTTATCATAAGTAATTTCTGGGCTTGCAGTTGCAGGTCGGTACACAAACGACTGTTACTATGCTCTGTCTTGCAGGTCTGTGCTGGACAAAAAAAAATAAAAACAAAATAAAAAACGTTGGCAAAATTAAAAAAAGTTAAAAATAACTTTAAAAAACGTGACGAAAATAAAAAAAAACGTAGCTGCTGTAGGTACGGCTGACGACACACGTCCTTGAGTTGGCAGAGCTAATACTACTAATACTACTGATGTTGTGATTGTTGATGCTCTACAGAAGATTCACGAGACTGAGCGGACCTTGTGTGGCTCTGGTGGCTTGCCGGCGTAGCTAATGATGACAATCGACACTGCGGTGAGGACGAACAGCATGAGTGCAAAGTACATGTAGTGAATACGACTGATGATGACAGGCCGGTGATCTATCTCCCCACAGCTCGGCTCCGGGTAGACAAAGTCCATTGTCATACGTACCGCTCCGACTGTCAGCCCTATCATCAGGCTCCAGAATGCACCCTACGCAAGACAACAATAATTAATGACAACAATAATTAATGCAAATCAAAGCCAGGATAACAACGCGTTGTACCTACAGTTTTCTAGCAAAACGTCGAAACTACAAAATTCTTCAAAATGCTGCTTAAATATTCAACCCAATACAATATGAAATACAGCAAGCACATGCATACGTTATTTATTAACAAACTGTAAACTACTACTACTACTACTACGCTACTACTACTACTACTACTACTACTACTAGTACTACTACAGCAACAATTAGAACAACTACTACAACTACTAATACATTTACCCGTTCATTAGCCTGAGGCCAAGCACAGCCAGTAGGTGAACGGTAGCAAGTAGGTAAGCTAATGGTGGAGCCAGGTAAGCACTGATTGCTTGAATGTACAACTACTACTACAACAACTACTACTACTACAACTACTACTACATTTACCCGTTCATTACCACGAGGCCACAGTACAGCCAGTAGATAGACTGCGGCTATTGGTGGAGCCAGGTAAGCACTGATTGCTTGAATGTACTACTACTACTACTACTACTACTACTACAACTACTACTACATTTACCCGTTCATTAGCACGAGGCCACAGTACAGCCAGTAGGTAGACGGCTGCTATTGGTGGAGCCAGGTAAGCACTGATTGCTTGAATGTAGAAGTAGAGCTGGGCTCCCTGCATGTCTTGTATGACGGGAATCCACAAGATACCAACCAACACCATTACACAGACGAATACACTGCACACACGATGCACAGACATTAGACAGGGTGTCACAGTAACAACAGCCACACACGACGCACAGGGTGTAACGGAAACGACACAGTAATGTACACGGTGGCTCAGAACTGTCTAGATCACGACTAGTTTCAGACTGCAACTACGTAATGCAAATGCAACTTCCAGGGCCATAAGACCCATAGGGTGGCACGAATCTCCGTTTCCTTAGCCCTCAGCCAAACACCAGTTTACACTGCAAGACCACAGATATGGGGCGCGTGCATTACACGGTGTGCCTTTATACGCCCAGCTTTTGCTGGTACTCACTGCGCTTACCCACAGAGGTATGGCCAGGCTGAGTTGACCTGGCTGGTTACATACTGAGATGGTCACCCATCCAACTACTAACCGAACCTGATGTAAAGTTCTTTCGTTGATCAAGAGCAAGGACCTGTAACTGTACATTGCAACAAATCAAAATAAAATACGACAGAGAACCTCGACTACAAGCAAAGAGGGAAAATAAAGCACACACTGGAAAGCTCACCGGCCGACTATCATCAGTTCGCGGTTGCAGGCCTTGACCCGGAAGTACTGGTAGATATCAATGGTGAACAGCGTACTGGCGCTGTTGAATATCGAGGTCAGGTCACTCATCAATGCAGCCAGCATCACCGACAACATTATACCTTTCAGTCCTGCACACAAACTAGGTCAGGTCACTGTTCACACTGATGAGGTCAGGTCAGGTCATGTTACATAGAAATTACCAGTTCAGCTATCCTCGACAACATTTAGCGCTTCATTGGTGAGAACAGGCCTAACTTGAGGCCACTTATACAAGCCGTCAATCATTTGATATTACTGTCATAACTGACAGTTTAGAGACAAGTGGGGCATCTAGCCTGTAAGAAAGGACAATGGTCCTGTAGGTATAGAGTTAATACCCAGCACCAATGGTTAAAGGGTTAATGGCATACGGCAGCAGCGAGTCAATAGGGAAGGACGCAGCTCAGTAGTTAGCACTCACTCGTCGCCGTGCATTGTTGATAGTTAGACGTCTAATATACGCACGCACCGATCGCGCAGATTATGATCATCTTGTGTTAGGACTTCTTTCCAGTCTCAGCTCGCAGTCTCAGTTTCCAATTAAGACTTCCTTCCAGTCTCGTTACCCCAGCTAGTGGAAGGAGTAAAAGAAGAGAAGGTAAAAGAGGAGAAAGCCCCCCCCCTTGACTAAGTCATCACAGTCCAGTTCTTCGAACATATCTGACAACTTCGCTTCACTGGGTGAAGCCTAAACTGGCAGCTGTAGTACTACATTCACCAACACCATTTATTACTACTCAGCCTGAAAGCTCATACTCAGTTTAGCATCCAAGGCTAAGTGGACCTGGACGGCCGGTTACATACCGAGATGGTTTACCTGTCCACGGTCAAAAACACGATGCTGATGATTACTGTACATACTGTGAGGCATCAGCTCGAGGACATGCTTATGATGTGCAATGAAAAAAAGGCAAAGGTGAGTACAGCTCTTTATCGGAACCCATCTCAGAGCTACGGAGCATCACCTACCATATGGGATCACACAGTATTACCTACCTGCCACCTGACACAGGTAAACGCGCCCCGCCTTAACCCCAGCCATGCAGGCCGGTACTTGAATTACCTACCCCGGAGGAATGAAAGGCTGAGTTGACCTTGGTGTTGGTTATATACGGAGACGGTTTACCTGCCCGCAGACAGTCACCAATCGTAGTAGTAAACACTTGATAGCGACCCAACCAAGAGTCGAACTCACGACCTTTCGATCATGAGTCCATCGTCCTAACCATAACGCAATCAAGCCACCAAATGACTTATTATGATGATAATTCGGACATACCAGTTGGCATCAGTTCCAGTACAAGCTTGGGATAAGCAATGTTGCTGCAGCCGCGTTCATTCTGACAGACTTCAAAGCACACCGCCGGGTCCGAGCACGCCACCTCATCTGTCATGCCACACATCATGCGTTACCATACAGAGAGGAATTTAATGTCCGCCAGTTTAGTCTAGTGAATAAACCATAGAAAAACAACATTAAATGGTTACATAACCTGCTTGAAAGACTATCCAGCAGCCCAATATCTACACAGGCAGTACAACACCATTCCTTTGGACATCCGCAATTCCCCTTCTATATGCTGTTTTAGTCCCCAACTCAAAACTTCTTGCGCCTCGGATTCGATCGGATTTCTCGTCGACATCGTGCCCTATCAATTTACTTACTTACTATTACCTCCACTGAAGGAAGGTACTGAACGCACTCACTTGTGTCTGTGTGAATTTCTATCATCGGATTACTCAAAAACGTTTAAACAAACTTGGATGAAATTTTGCAGTCGGCTAGAAGCGAGAACGAGTTCATCAAGAGAACCCTTTGCTCTATTTTGCTCCATTGTTTCACCGTCATAATGCCGGGTCTAAACAGCACCAGTAGAGTGTGAACTAAAGCAGACATCTCCGCACCGGTTTCTGCTCTCTGCCAGCGTTTCCAGTGCTCGACGACTTCAGTTTAACAATCCGCAGATTCCAAGATTCACCCACAAGCTTCCAGAACAGGATCAAGCAGAGTTTCCACCCAACACAGCGCACGCAACACAACAGGCGTAACTGACACAACGCACGTAACGCAATGAACGCAACTGACGGAACGGACGCAACGACCGATGAGGCAAGCGACCGCCCCTTTGACACTCCGTCGTTTTATATTAATATTAAATCGTTAAAATACGTTTTTTTAAATTATAGCGTTTAATTGTGATTTATTTTGTCCATTTACTTTATTCGTAGCAGATGATTAGAATTCGTTTTGTTGCAAAAGCAGACGACCGAGTAGCGGAGGCGGTTGTGGATAACTATTAGAACAGCCGTTCCGTCAACTACTTCAGCTACGTTTGTTGCGTACTTTTCTTGCATTCATTTCATCTGTTATGCACTTTCTTGCGTACTTTCTTGAGTGCGTTGCGCTGGATGGTAACCCCACTTTACAGTTTCCACCACTTTCTGAGACGGGAAACTGCCACCGTTAACGCTTACGATGCATAACTGACCACAGGAAAGCACAATATATGAAGTGGATAGACGAAAGCATCAGAGCGTGAAGTTTACCGGTGAACAGAACACGGCTGATCATCCCCGGAATCACGAGCAGAAATATCGGCAGGAGTTTGAGATATCCGGCAAACAGAGTACCACCTTGAGCGTGGGAAATACTACGAGCAGCCAGTGTGCGTTGCACCATCATCTGAAACACACCAGCCAATCACATCGCTCTAACACACTACAGCCAGGTGGCCACGCCCACACACTCCACTGTGTGGGCTGTGTGGGCGTGGCCTATCAGTACTGGCCTATCAGATTCTGATACGCATATGTCAGCCATACTGCGGCTTTGGGCTGTGGATGCACAGTTTACTGATTAATTAACCAAATAATCTGCAGCGAACATTTTTAAGAGACTGATAAAAACAAATACTGCTAAAAGATGCAACAACTGTTTGGACGTTAACTTACAACTATACTGATTGAATTAAAACCGGCTGATCTCTCAGCATATTATGCTTAATACTCTCCGACATTAATTCATCATTTCACATAAAGAAGAATGGATTAAAGAGATGCCCCGGTATTACCAACTGTCTCTTTAACAAAGCAGTAAAACTGCTAAAGGGGCAGCTATCCTCTGAAGCTGGGAAAGTAACCTGATGGCCTGGCAAATGTATCATCAGCTTAACTTCAAGGAGCCCGATTCACAGACACTGTCATAAGATTTATCTTACGATATGTCTTAGGACCATCACAACACAAAAGTTAAGATATCGTAAGATGATTATATGACATATCTTAAGAGTGACAGACGTTGCGATCATTTAAGACAAGTTCTGTGGATTGACTTAAGACACGTCGTAAGTGTTCTGTGAATCAGATCACTGTCTTAAGATGACCGTAAGTGTGAAAACTGTCTTAATATTATCCTAAGATCTTCTGTGAATCGGGCCCCAGGTTAACAACCAAGTAACCTGCCTAAAAACTGGACTCAGGTTCAAGCGTAATGCTTATAGAGGACTAGAGGGCATAGGAATATGTTTTCTAGCTTTAAATTGCCAATGTGATTCGCTTCCAGTTACACAGCTCAGCTGAAAGCAAAGGACCCGCTACAATAGTGTGCAGTGACTTTTGAGAAACGACAACACAAAATTTCACTGGAATCTTTGCACCCATCTTTGGAAGCATTTAGCTCAGTTGCAACACCTTACAACTTTCAACTGTTGCCGGTCACAGGCCCAAAGATAATTTCAAAATGCCCAGAGTTCCATTAGTTTATGATACTTTTCCTTCCAAATCGTAAACGTTGTGAGTGAATCTTGTCGTTCAGTTGATTGGTTGCAAGCTTGCTGGCAACTCAGTCAATCCACAGATTCGCAAGTCAATGTACGAATAGTCAGAGTTGCGAATCTGTGGAGTCGCTGAGTTTCAGGCACACAGAGAAACAACCAACAAAGCTATAAGCTCTAGAACAGTGCTCAAGAAACCATTCCCGTGCAAACTGTTTCCAAATGGATAAACAGCAGCCGATAACTGGAAAATACATGCTTTTAACGAAAGAACATAGTTTAAAAAACAATTTTCAATCCATGCAGGCAGCCTGTAGAACGGATTTATCGATAACTTATTATTACTATTTAAAACTGCTAATGAATACTCGATTTTAATATTTGATGACAACAGCCATAGTTTTCGTTAGTGTGTTAAATATAAACTTTATCATCAGATGCAAACATTAGCCAGAGGCAATAGTGAGCAAACTCCGCTGGGATTTATGCTTTCTTTGACAACATATTTAGTAGAATATAACCATCTCGCAACTGACCAATTATTTCATGCGTATGTAATAGATTATTGTGATAAATTATGAAGACATAATTGACCAATTATACGTGATGATTCAAGCATAGAAAGCACATGCTGAACTATAACCAAACCAGCAATGAGTGATATGAAAGAAGCCACACAATGAGAAATTAACAGCGTAAGTAAAAAACAACTATAAGTGAAAGATTACATGAACTGTGCTAGATCGTTGCAGAGCTGTTGAAAGTCAGCGATTTCGTCCAATCATTTAGTCGGTCAACTTAGGGCTGCGCCGGATATTCGGATTACGACATATCCGAAATGAATACTGTCACGGAGATCTCGGCAAAAGTTTGCGCTCTCCAAGTGCTTCTCATTGTTATTGCTGTTCTCATTACTGTCACTAAATGCGATTCAGTCATACCAGTCACAGTCAAACCTGTGTCAATAACTCAAAGTCGCCAGCCTGGAGTTGATGCCAAGACATTTGAACCGCTGCCAGTTAGGACAGATAAATTTCGACATTCTTTCAATTACCTTACTGTTTAGAACATTTTGACTAGGTCAAGTATCACTATTTCATTTTGTTATACCTCTGATCGAAATGTGCGGCTGTGATTGGTTCAAATCGCGTCACGTGGTGTAAGCTAATATGGGGTATTGACCGGTTCACCAGTCAATATGTGTCGACATATTGACCGATTGACATATAGACTGGTCAGAATGGTCTTTTTAAACACCGGGTAGAACCACTCCGTTAAGAAATTAAAATCACACTTTCTTACAGTATGCGTATGTATTTGGTTAAAATGTCAAATGATTCGTATAAATTAAATATATTGCTAATTTTAAACAAGTTCATTCGCACTTTTTATCACTAAATAACATTTAATGCAGTAAATAAATTCGATTAATCCGCACAGCCTCACAACGTCACGTGACCTTATCGGCAGATGAAGATTTGTTATTGTTGCTGTTGTGTAAATAAACTAATGTAAAATAACACAAATAATTAAAT
>Ga0209052_1000929_pt1 | contig 10251 bp, 5 predicted proteins | sample WorMetHEROISLAND_2_FD_187409 | JGI IMG/M metagenome (GOLD analysis project Ga0209052, IMG submission 187409) | Marine gutless worms symbiont microbial communities from Max Planck institute for Marine Microbiology, Germany - Olavius sp. 4 HERON... | ecosystem: Host-associated > Annelida >...
CAACTACAACTCAGCCCTCTAGCCCTCCAGGGAGTGTAATAATAATACATGCAGCATCTCACAGATACGATAACAAGAATAACCTTTGTTTACAAAAAAAAGTGCAAAATCAAAAAAATACCGAATACCACCTTACACCGCAAACAACTGCAACTCAGCCTTCTATCCCTCCAGGAAGTGTAACACACGTAGCATCTCACAGGCGCAGTTAGACAGAGCCAGTGACACAAAGTCCTTCTGTGACGGCATTGCTAACCACCTTACACCACAAACAACTGCAACTCAGCCTTCTATCCCTTCAGGAAGTGTAATAATAATAACACATGTAGCATCTCACAGGCGCAGTTAGACAGCGCCAGTGACACAAAGTCCTTCTGTGACGGCATTGCTAACCACCTTACACCGCAAACAACTGCAACTCAGCCTTCTATCCCTCCAGGGAGTGTAATAATAATAACACATGTAGCACCTCACAGGCGCAGTTAGACAGCGCCAGTGACACAAAGTCCTTCTGTGATGGCATTGCTAACCACCTTACACCGCAAACAACTGCAACTCAGCCTTCTATCCCTTCAGGAAGTGTAATAATAATAACACATGTAGCACCTCACAGGCACAGTTAGACAGCGCCAGTGACACAAAGTCCTTCTGTGACGGCATTGCCAACCACCTTACACCGCAAACAACTGCAACTCAGCCTTCTATCCCTCCAGGGAGTGTAATAATAATAACACATGTAGCACCTCACAGGCGCAGTTAGACAGCGCCAGTGACACAAAGTCCTTCTGTGACGGCACAGAACCTAACCACCTTACAGCATGCAACAACTACAACTCAGCCCTCTAGCCCTCCAGGGAGTGTAATAATAATACATGCAGCATCTCACAGATACGATAACAAGAATAACCTTTGTTTACAAAAAAAAGTGCAAAATCAAAAAAATACCGAATAAATCGCAATATCAATACTGTACACACTTTAAAACAATAAATAAATGAACTGTACACACTTTAAAATAAATGTACAATTTTACAATAAGTGTACTGTACACACTTCAAAACAATAAAATCACAATGGCAATTACTGACTGACTAACTGATTGATCAATTAATTGACATACTTTTCAGTTCGGTAAGGCCGACTCCTGGCCTTAACGTCGTCAAAGACGTACGACTTGATGGCGTCGAGCATGTTCTGCTGCAGCATCTGATACAGTCGAACGATGTCATCAAACAGTGACACGTCCATCACGTCATCACCGTCATTGTCCAGCTAAACACGCAAATATTCTCCTTACTCTTTACCCAACAGCAGGTTAAACACATTTCTGTTTTCTCTAGCATACAACTGATACTGACATTACCTGCCGCCAGCGCCTCTGAAGTTACGACCCAATGGCGCTATACAATTTTATTATTATTTTTTTATATCCCCGGTAGTAAAGGTTCACTGAGGTTAAAAACAACAGTTAAAAACGTTATTATTATTTTTAAAAAAAAGCTTATTATTATTATTTTAAAACCCTCAGTACTGAATTCCCAAGGGTGTAAAATATTATTATTATTATTATTATTATTAATATTATTAGCATAAACGCTGTGATCTCTCACACTGCCTAAACTGAATATGAACACTTGGCCTAGTCTCTGCAACTATGCAGTTTGAATGAGATTCCATCTACCCGCCACTGCCAGTACCATGACCATTGTCACAGCAACAGCACAGTGCCATCTTCCACCACAGGCTGGTAACAAACTATACTGATTGACAGCAGACAGACACAGTTGTGGCAACGTAACTGTTGTGCTATGTGTCAGACTACTATTTTCAATGTTTGTTCAATCGGCCATTTTCCCCAGTACTCGGGAGTAGGGAAAGCTGACAAAAACCGAACTTTTGTGAACTGCTGGAGCCCTTCTGTCAACGAAGCTGCAGCATGATGAAAGAATTTGACGTCCGTTGTACATGAGAAATTATCCTGTCTCTCTCTCTCTCATTCCCAGTAGGGGGGGGGGGTCATCGCCCCAATCCGCTCCAGGTAGCTCCAGAGGCGTTGCGGATCAGTTGTGAAGGTGTCTCCTGGCCAGGTGTCCCTCCTGGCGTGATCGCGGGCCGGACACTGGAACACCAGATGCTCGACCGGCTCGTCGGCGCTGTGGCAGTGCGGGCAGATGGCCGAGTCCCGGCGCCCGTGGGACCACCAGTGGGGAATGACCGGTGCATACCTACAGGTGCCACCGTCACTGTACTAGCTAATTCAGACGAGCTGAAACGAGGTACAGACCAGATATCTTTTTCACGCCATGCCGACGATATTTTATCAGGTCTTTAATGCGACTTTTTACTCTCTTTTCACCTGCACAATAACAACATGGCGACTAATTAAATTGCAAACTTTTCTGCAAATGCTGACAAAAATACTAGATTTATATAGCATGTACTCACAAATAACTCCAGTGCGTCTAAAAAAATTCTCTATAATTGCATTACATTGAAAATGATGCATGAAACCCATACAGCGTCAACCATCAGTATTATCATTATGGGAAGAATTTATATAATCACATTTCTGCACACAATGTTAGAAAATTCCAAAACGAAAACACAAACAGACATACGTTGCAGTGCTGGTTGAATCTGTTCGTGATCGGCTAACCGATGAAATCTTGAGAACACTCTCAGTCTGTCCCGAGCATCACTGTAACCAAGACACAAAACTTGTTTTCAGATAAAACAACCAGAGATGGTTTTTCAAAAAAAAGCCCAAAGTCTTTATTGGGTTCTGAGTTTTTAGGTTAAACATGGTTTCTTTAAAGGCCCAGCTTGACGGGTGGGGGGGGTTTTAATTGGCTCAAAGTTATTAGAATGAGAACTGTCAGATAATGTCCGCATCAAATAAATATCCAAAAATTTGCAAACTCATACATTTAAAATTTTTTAAAACTCAACGATAACATATTTCATTATTAGTGAAACAAGAACCTAAAATTGGATTAAGTTTTGGGCGTTTTCCTTTGTGGTTGGTTTAGCCAATAAAACCCTCAGGATTTCTTGGGCATGTTCTCTGGTGTCAGAACTACTGCTAGAACTACTAGTAATAGCACTATTACTACCAAACATTTTCATTCAGACTCGTATATCCGGCTTCACACTTGCAGAACTTTTGGCAATCAGTGGGACGGAAGTTTTTGCAGGTTGGAAGACCTTCATGCTACTCCACCAACTGAATCAAAGGATTGAAGGATTCTGCTGGCACAAAAAAAAAGCTAAACTGAAATTTTGAAAAAAAATTGACAAAACAGATCTACACAGCCAGACATATCCACAGCAGAGAGCTAATCCCACCGTGTCCCAAAAAAACTGTGCAACACTGTTTTTGTCACAAGTTCGTCAAATGTCTACCAACTTTGATAATTTTCGGCACACGGATAGCACAGAGAATAGGCTTATGTAAGGTGCACTCATTTTCCACTTCACCTAATTAGCGTTACCGCACTACCGTGTTAAATGCAGATGTTCCAAACTGAACTCATAAGTACTGGCAATAACAATTTTCGAAGTTTTTGGGACACGGTGTACACTGACAATGAGCAAGCAGCCGACCGTTCGTCCTTGGACTGTTTGGTTCGCATCAGCTGCAGCTTTTTGCCACCGGCAGCAGTCGAGCTTTGTATGACGCCGTAGTCTTTCAGCAGAGCTTTCCTTCTCTCTCTCTCACGCAGTCGCCGTCGATACACGTCCACTTGCAACAATGTGAACGCTGCACGCAGACATTAAACACACTCTGATTAGACAACAGTTAGTATTTTTAGGCGGAATCTCTTTAGCGCATGCAATTCCGCCTATAGCTACACATTTCTCCATAGCACGGTCTCTGTCGTCAGTCTGTCTGTCTGTCTGTCACACACGTGCACCCTGCTTAAACCGTTTGACGGATTTAGATGCCATTTGGTAGGTACACTTGCGGGGTCCAATGACATATTATGTTAGATGGGGTCCCTGATGGGGTCCCAGGGGAAAGGGAGATTTGGGGGTTGAACCCGCAGAACCAAAAACATGCAATCACAAACTGCTGCTGCCACCTGGCGAATAGAAACGAGGAGAGATTCCGCAATTTCCTAAATTACTTTAAACTAGTCTGTACCCTTATTAAAGTGTTCAAATTTTTGCACATTAACAATTTGTGGTAGTTTCTTAAGTGACAAGTGACTATTAGTTTATGTGACTTATCACTGGCAATGGCTGTGAACGTGAAAGTTAGAAATTTTTAAAAAGTTATGAATTTTTAAGTCAGTTGATCTTTTAAGACAGCATCCAACTATTTTTTGAACAGGGTAAGCCATAAGACATGAAATCTGGTATAATCTTTGAACCTGGTATCATATACATAATACAATAATCAATAACGTATACCAAAAAAACTGACAAAACCAGCTTGGTCTAATTCACATAGCAAGAAAAACAGAAAATTAACAAAATATGGCATCAGAAATTTGTAAAATTTACCATCAAATTCAGTAAAGACAACGTAATGTACAGCACTCCATTAACAATATTAGTAAGATTGTTGTGCATTTATCCACTGATAACACTTAGAAAGCAGAATATCAGTGAAGTCAAAGTTACAAAGATCGGATACGAAAATTATGATAAAATAACACCAAATCGACTGAAGCACAAGTGGACAGACAGACATATACGGAGCACGAGCATTTACCGAGATCGAGGTCTTCATCGCTACAGTTGAACGCCAATCCATGGATGAGATTCTCGGCTTCGTTGTCATACTCCTGTGCATTGATAATCAACACAGACACAACGTCGTCAATAGAAACAAATCCAATCAAAACACTGCTAGCTACCTCCAAGTTCTGCACAGTACATCAATATGACTTTCTATCTTATACCTGAGCACAGTTGTGATTAGACGTGCACCGATAATGCTTTGGCCGATCATTGGCCGGCGATGCCGCGGCCGATGCCGATAATCGGCCGATAATCGGAGCACCTCTAGTTGTGATAAACACTGCCTCAGTTTCTTTGCTGCAGAAATTTAGGCCGAAATCAAACAGTATACAGCACTATAATAACGGGTGTTATAATGTCCACAAGCAGAAATTAAATAAGTGACAATTGATGCTCAAAATAAATTACAACAGACATAATATACAGACTCGATCGAACTCATCGCGGAGAGGCATAAAACCAAGCTCCTGTTGTTCTTGTATCGTAAGCTCAACCACAGTAGATGACGTTGCCGATGATTTTGCACAAGAGTAACCTTAAAACAACACGACATAACAGCATCAAATACTGCACATATATAACAAATACATTACATACATTAATGATATATGTCAACATGGGTCCAATTTACAAAACTTCTTGGGTAACTTCTTACTATGTGGGCAGCTTAGTTATGCAAAACTTTCATCATAACTTTTTCATAAGTTTTTCATGAAGAAAAATTTTCTAAATCACTTTTTTTGCTAAGATTTTCGATAAATCACACGTTGCCGATAATTTTTTTTTGCAAGTATGACTTATGAACTTGTGTGGAAATTAGACCCCAGATGACTTTAATTCAACAATACCAAGACGTCAGAGCAGTTCATTACTGTAAGATATTTCACATATCAGAATTAACGTTTCCTAATTTAAATACTCCGACAATCTTACCCTCTTCTGATGTATGATCGGTTACTTTCTTCTTAGCCGATGACTCGTGAGTGTATGTTGCTACAGAGACACAAACCAACCATTTCTACCGCAAATGGCGAAATTCAAGAAAATCTTTTATCAAACTCACAACTATGAAATATTTCTACCCACTAATCCCTCAAACGGTGAATTACAAACAACGAAAAAAACATGATTATGCTACTGTGCAATATATAACTATGAAGAATTTGTGAATTTCCCCCCAAAAAGCTTTAAAACAGGTGTTCTGCATGCCTCAAAAATCTCAATGTAATACAATTTATTATTATTATATATCAGTTACATATTCAAGAAAAGTTTACAACAAACATGCCATGCAGTGTCACTGTCATGCTGCGAGAAAAATGTACAAAGAAAATTTAAAATGTCTAATCGAAAAACTTTTTGAGACTCTCTAAATCTAAGGCCAAAGCTGCAGCTGTTTACAGAAATTTTGGAAAGTTTTGAACAAATCCCGGACTTTCAAGGATCATGGCAATTAGGACGAATCGTTTCGTTTTACCATTCAATCTGCTAATTTTAAATATCACTGCTGCTTAGTGCTGTGGCACTGCTTTAAATTTTTGTTACATTTTTCAAGGTTACTCACTCAAAAACACAAAACTACCCACTGTCTTTCCACAGTAAGTACAGCACTTCACTAGTGTCAAATACAGACATGTGAAATGTTTACATAGGTAATACGTTGGTACAGAGAAAAATATGAGTCAAATGTATATTACACAAGAGTTCTGACAATTAACAGTACAGAAAAGATACCTCGTCCGATGTTACCATTGATGAAATACAAACAGTAGTGTTCAGAGCATTCTGTAACACAATGCAATAATACAGTTAAAGCACCCAGAACTTCAGCAGTTCTACAAAGTCAAAGCCAAGAACTGAGCATTTTCATGCTGACTCCACTAACAACACTGATACTCTACATACTGCCTAGTATGTAAACTTCAAGTATTACAACAATAAGTATTGAGAAATCAAACGTGAAAAAATTCCCATTCCCGATATTAAATTGTCAGTTAAATTCTCTTGCAGTTGTCAACATCGAAACATATCTACATACCAACAGCAGTCTTTGTCTTGACGCATTCGGCCACCGCTTCCCTGAAATAACAAGAAATCAATAACCCATACAACAGTCACTTCACTCATCAACACAACTACACAGTTAAACACACCGTTCAATGGTCATTTTCCAGGCAAACCTGGGTCAGTCAGTCAGTGCCAGAGTCTGATTCTCAGTCTCAACAGACCCCTATCCTGAGCATCCTCCCGGGACAGGACAAAGCTCTCTGTGTATCTCTTATGGCACAATGCCACCATTGTTTATTTCACGTGTTTGTCGTCCTATTTTTGTTCTTGTACTTCTCCATTATTATTTCACGCGTTTGTCGTGATTGTTTATTACATAATAAAATGAAAATGAAAAAAAATGAAGTGTTCCTCAGTCTACACAAGGCACCTTCACACCTCACACTCATCAAACAGCAGATAAACAGTACAGACTGAATACTCTAAGTTGAAACACATAGCACCAAAACTGGCGGTCGTGACAATTTGCCACATGGCAAGCATCGTTTAATAACATTTATATACATACACAGAACTCACACTGCAGCTCTATTCAACAACTATTATAACAGTTTTTCTGCACAGCAGTTTTACGTGCAGCGATCGTCAAATAACGCAGGGAATAACATTAGTATAGTAAAGCTGTTTAAACGTATCAACTCTGAATAAACCGACAGTCATAGCATTCTCGGAGAAACTTATCAAGTTTGCACAGAGTAGAAGGATGCATGAACGAAGCAGTAAAGCAAAGTATACCAGTTGCCAAAGCTGTACAAGTCCATAGCATCCAGAAGAGATTCCTCCTCCGCTACATTCCATGGATTCTTTCCACTGAAAACACTTTCATCCTGCACAATGCATGATGCAAAATAAAACCGAAGACTGCACTGAAATGCTCATGATTGCTAAAAAAGCCAGAAAATTCCACTAAATTTCTGCTTACGGTCAAACCCTATCTCCAAAATGGCCAAACCCAAATCATTCTAACCCCTAAAAGACATATCACTGATATTGGCAGGAAACAATTTCCAGTACGCAGTACGTTCAGTCATCCAAGACTTTGGAAATAATATACAAGTAGTCTAAGCATAACTGAAGCAAGACTACCATCATACCATACCGTAGTATTCCCACCTTCGTGTAGCATAACAAAACAGCAAACACCAAATCGGCAGCAGTAACAAAACTCACAATAACTTGGTATCTGTGACTGCGCCGATGTACACCAGCTTCTGCACCACATGTAAAACACTAAAACACAACACAGACATAATTAGCAGACAACTGTCAAATAGCATTAATAAACAACAATAGAGGAAGCTCCGCCCACTCGCTGTAATAGGCGCTAGGTGGCTGCTGCTCGCTCCGCCCCTTAGCCTATTACACACACTTGCGCTAATAGCGGGCGGAGCTTCCTCTATTGGTTTTATTAATGCTCTTTGCTAATGTACTGTAATACAGCAAATAAGTAAGTAAGTAAATCAGCATTGCACACAATGTCAAAGGGAAAACCCCACTGAATCTGAAGCACAAATGATAATGTACAGTAATCTACAGTGACTGAACCTCATGTCTGGGCGGCGTTATGTATACACAACAAAGCTTCGCTGTCTTGGTGAATGATTCTTTTGGATTTTTCATGTGCCTTTATTAATGATGACACATATATATTTATTCATAAAAAATAGTGTAATAATGCAAAGTGAACAAAATGGACACAGGAAGAGAGAGCAAAATACAATTTCAATAAAACGCCAAACAGTGACAGATTGTTAAGCACTACTGCATGGGATCTGCACGGAGTGATAAACACATCTCACCAGAATGCGACATAGCACAGCAAATTAACACTTAATGCACTGCAGATATGATCACTAACTATACACAATTTCTGTCCATAAGCAATCTCTTTATTTATTAGTAATGTGTTATTCTATAGGGCAGAGACTAGACAAAATGTCGTCTCAGATGCTATACAGATATATACTGAGACGAACGCAGATAGTCTCAACTGCTAAGCGCCACAAACAACATCAACTAACTTCTCGTAAAACATGCTCAAACGCATATATTCAATGTATTTATATTTACAGTAAACAAAGCCGCTAATCCGTATAATAAAACGACGTCGTGAACTTACTTCACATTAAAAAAACACTTTAGTTACAAATTATGCAAAATATCAACAACGGACACACCCTCAGCGGAAGTAAACAGATGTCACGTGACTGTTGAAAGGGAGCTGTTACTCTGTGGGCATGTTCATAAACTGTTTTAGTTTGTGAGCGACCGAGTTGTAACCGTGGTTGTAACCTGGATTACTCGGTGTACGTTTATGAACGCACCCTCTGATGCTGTGATCTGTCACCATTTTCGGTGTGCTCGTTGGACGATTTGCATGGTTTAGACGTCGAAGTTTTAAAAGTCAATTTTATTATATAGTAACAGGTTTTTGTCATCGCATAGATCACCAGTAGATGTGCATACAAATTATTAAGGTATGTTTGGACGTATTTTGTGCACGAAACGCCGGTTTAACATATACCAGATGAAAACATGATCTGCTGATGGCAGAATATCCATATGTCGTTAGCTGATTCTGTCTGAAGGGATACCGTAGGACGAAGCAGCTAACTACGTAGGCTACGGCTGAGCAAAAACGCGCCCCTGAGAATAGCGAGTAGGCCAGGTTGGCTAATCGATTATTAAGTGTATGACAAGACAATACCAAAAACGACTACCTTGTTTGTGAAATGAATAACCTACAGCTACAAAATACAATGACACTATATATGTCTGCAGTAAGAAAACAAAGAACAATCGAATAAAATTCACGACATTCATCACGTTTTGTTGATAAACAAACGTACACACCATAGAGTCTACGTCTCCAGACTCTATGGTTGCTTAAGTTGGTTACTAGGTCAGAATATAGGTCATGTAAACATTTTTTTGTGGATTTGATTGCACATTGTTTTCTATTATTTAATGTCATGACAGTTCACAGTGTTGTTTTCCTTCGATAAATATACAGTCATAGTGTCAGAATCATGAGTGATAATAAAACTGTACTTCTGCTAAAAACTTCTAAAGCCGGCCACTCAGACCCATATGTTGAGGTGCACCCGGCGTTGTTGTAGCATAACGGACAGTACTGTTGTCATTTACCGTGCAGTGCCAGTGGCCCCGGGCCAAACAGACACTGTAAAAATGGTAGTTAGTTATATTAATGATTTTAAGACTGATTTTTTTGTACCACATTAGAAGATCCGGAGTGTCAAATTAAACTGGTAACGCTTTTTCAGACGATAGTAAGTAAGTAAGTAAGTAAGCAATTTATATAGCGCGTTTCTGTAATAACCTCGAACGCGCTGGGAGTGCTAGTACGATGAGAAAAGAAAATGTTTGAGCTGGTTTCTGAAGACAGACAGAGAAAGAGTACTGTTCTTCAGATAATCA
>Ga0209052_1000930_pt1 | contig 10249 bp, 9 predicted proteins | sample WorMetHEROISLAND_2_FD_187409 | JGI IMG/M metagenome (GOLD analysis project Ga0209052, IMG submission 187409) | Marine gutless worms symbiont microbial communities from Max Planck institute for Marine Microbiology, Germany - Olavius sp. 4 HERON... | ecosystem: Host-associated > Annelida >...
CCGCTCTCCTTCCCTCCCATCGCCTCCCCTCCCCCTCCTGTTCCGGGTGGCCTCACGTTGGGCTCTGCCCTCCATTCTAGTTTAATAGAGTCCTACGTAATTGAATGGTGTTCTTAGATGGAATTTGCTAGAGGTGTATATGTCATATTTCTAGTGGGGGTCAGTGGTCAGAGGCTTATCTGATAACTTATCAGGTTGACAAGTGAGCTGTAATGGTCATAAAATAATGTGCTGTGTAACTGTGTGTCCATCAAATATAATTGACCCCCACCAACTGCTTTTCCTTCACATTTGGGTGAATCTCTCTTGATAAGTACAGCCAGTATGCTTGCATGATTATAGTAGAGTGTAAGGCAGTTAGCGAAGAAAACATTCATCAAGTGTTTAGATACAAAAATGTCATGTAGACGGAATTTTTTGTCAGTATATTATTTCTAGTTGTGCATTGATATTGCATCAAGATTTTTAGCTTGTCAACGCGGATTTTGTTGTTGTTAGATGCTGAGAATGGACAGTTTGTCTATGTATTGCAATTGTGGTTTGGATTCATATGCTGGTCTTCAACAGTCAGAAATTCTGCAGTGTTTGAAAGATGGTGTTGCTACTACATCACACAAGCCAAACTACCATTACTGTAACTCTTTCATTGCTTAATTACAGATTTACTGCTATTAATGACTATTTAGTAGTTATCTTAAGAACTTAGAGTACATGGTATTACGGTTATTTTATCTATATAGATATAATTAAGAAAATTGTGAAATTTGAGCACAATTTGACAATTTTAGTAATGATCCTTGCTTTCCGTCCAGTTTGCAACTTAGTAGCATTGAAGATATTGAAATAATTAGCTGTAATATTATTTTATGTTTGGTAAATAATGAATATTTATAAAGCAAAAGCATACTAATAGGGGAAACCTAATGACTAGTAATATTTGTGATTTATTCAATAAAGTCTGCACTGACTATACTGAGTCCTAAATAAGGCTGACAAAATGAAATTGTTGTTCATGCTGTTGTTTTGATTGTTCATTCATTGGCAAGTAGATGAAAATATTGAATGCACAATTCACTGTTGTTTAATCAGTGATGGAGCCACTGGAGTCCATGGCAAAGCTGCATCTTAACATGAAGCCTGAACGTGACAACTTTACCATTCCAAAGATTGTTGCTGATGTTGTTTTCGAAGAAATTGTAATAGCGTTAGGTAAACACCAGGTGTGTGCTTTATTAACCTTTTCTAGTTTAATCTCCTGTTTTCAGTGTTCCAAGAATAGTTTCATATCTGAGCACTGAGTGTTCATTTGTGTGTAGCATATTACGTCGTGGTCCATAAAAAAGTGCCACTTTATTTTGTAACATAACTCCCATGTTTCCTGGTGGATTTTTACAATTTTTTTACCGATGGAAACCGGAATAGAGATGGAGAAGTTACAAAATTTACAACTTTACGCCCAACCGTGTCTCCACGCTACCTGATAAAACTGAAACCACACAAACAGCACATTTTGAAGTCACTTGTCACAGTATTTCATTGTTCAACGGAAGAATGAGTCTGTGTGTGAGATAACTGATCAGTTTTTTTATAAGACGTGTTCAAAATGTCCGCCTTATTATGAAATTCCTTTAGCAGTCTTCTGGCAAATTTTGTTTTACATTCCCATCGTTTTCCATCAACAGTTTATCTTTAAAACTCAACATGTGTCATTTAAAGTAAAGCAGGCTTTTATGACGTTCGATCTGACGTAGTTATGACGTCATCCACCGCTTAAGAACCATTAAGTAAGTAAATTGTGGATCATTCATTTCTGTTTCCATTGGTACAAGAAGTGTTAAAATTCATAAACAAACACGGAAGTTAGGGTCACCTTTTTAACGACCATTGTGTATATTGGAACAGTTTCTGTTGGATTGTTGCGGAGTTTGGTCAAGTATGTATACATGTGTTATGTATTGTTATGCAATAATGAATTAATTTTCATTTCTTTAGTGGTCTTGCAAAATATATCAGCAGTGTCAGCAGACATGCAAGCATTACTGTGTTCTAGTTATTTATTTTTGCTTAATGCTTTGATGCTCTTGGTTGCGTGATGAAAAAGATATCTGATAGAAACCCACCGTAGCAGTTCCTAAGGTTCTGCACTGGATTAACTTTAGAAAGTAAGGCATGTTAAAACAAAAACGAATGTAGTTAGCATTATCATGCATTTTGTCATTGTTTTTCCTTATTAGACTTTGTACTTTTCTATGGTGTCAGGTGTAGCTTATTTTCCTTATATCACATTACATTCGTTGTTATTGATGATGCTGATGATGATCTGTTTCATTCAGCTTGGAACTTTGTGAAATACTGCTTGGTAATAAGGAATCTGACATTAGCAGACTGTGTTTCAAATCACGCTCTTTGATCGTGCCTACGGTAACAGGCGCCTCTGAGAACTTTGTTTAAAAGAGGCTGTTTGTAAATTTACAGATTGATTTATTGATTAATTTATTGATTGGTGGATCTGTTGTCGTGTGCAGTACCAGCTGTTGATAGAGCTCGTTGAATCGCTGGAAGGAATGAAACGTGCTGAACGATATCGCAGATACAAAGCAGTTTTGTCAACTCAGCAAAATAGCAGATTGTGGTAGGCATTCCTTCTAGATTTTTACAAATGTCAGTAACTACCGCAGATGCACAGTTTTCGATTTTCATTTTTGGATGTGCATTTTGGTTTGGGAATGCTGGGCCATTTTTAACTGACAGGATTATTTTTGCTGTGTTTTAATATCGTACTGATTCAGGATGGTTATGAATGTTATCAAGCCGATAGAGTACAATGTAGCTAAGTAAGTAATAAAACGTTGATTTATATAGCGCACTATTTATATAGCAAGAAAAGCCCTCAGTCCACTGAAAGACGTTATTTCATAAGATGTAGTTAACTGGAATAAGGAATATGAGCTCTTATGGTTATAGTGGTCGTTAAGATTGGAGGCTGTGATAATGGTTATTATTAAGAATAAGTCGGTCAGGTATGTTTAAGGTTGTAATGATTGAAGCCTGGTGTTATGATTCAGGTGGCTGTTTGCGTACACTTGTGTGCTGGAGGAGACGGTAAGAAGACATCGTAAGATGTGGTCGTGGCAGCATATGAAGGCACATCGTCAGTTGTGTGCCCGCTACAAAGACCTGTACAAGACTAAACTACTGTCCGCCAAACATACACCTGACCTACTGGCCGATATTGAGGTACATCAGCATGATTAGTGGACAAAGTGTGTTAGCTTTAGAGAAGAATTGGGAAGGGTTTAGTGATTTGAGTCTTATTGAGAGATTAGCTCAGTTCGGTCTGTTTTAGTTATATAGATGCCTGACACTGATAGGTAACGTTGCGTGTATGCAGGAACAGAGAGAAGACACTGCTGGGTCTTATAATAGCATCATAAAGCAGCATAACACAAAAGCAACATAGTCGAGGCCCCGACAAAACAGCAATAGCCCAAGATGTGAGCTCCACAGTAGTTCAACAATGACTGCCTGACGCTACAGCGATGCAGCCGCATTAGCAGCGCTCAAGCAGCATTGTGATTGGCTTCCCCTCACAATGCTTATTAGGTCAACTCGTCGAACTTGACCTAATAAAGCTGGTCTTGATGTCTGCCCATGCATGCATATGTATGTTCAGCTATCTGGTCATCCATTCGTCCATCTGCAAAAAGTTTATTCCGATTTGAATGAATTTTGGTTTGGTAGTGAGTGATACATGATGATATGCCATATGACCCAATCCATGGTCAAGGTCACAAACCTCCAAAATTAGAAATTCTTCCCTTTTCATAGTGTATCTCCTCCCAATTTGCTACGGGAGCTGGCAAATTGCTGCTGACTAGGGGACAATATCTAAATTTGCTCGTGCCAGATTTTTGATATTTATTGTAGTTTTCATGTCACATGACTTCGAACTTTACTGGTCAAGTCACACGTATTGTTGCTAAACCAGTACAGAGGAGTAAACCGTCAGTCTTGCATGGGCTGATTTTACCGTTTTATTGCTGTTGTTGTGGAAGTATAGTTGGAAATGTTGTTGCTGATCTCCTACAAGCTGTACGTGTGTGTATAGTTGTGTTGTGTTGTGTGGCATAGCAATGTGAGAAACAGTTGGATGTGTTCAACATCACGTTGATGAGACAACAGGCTGAGATTGCCGTATGTTTACTGCTAATTCTACTTTAAGTTTACTTTATTGATGCCACCAACGATGTTGTTGAGAATTTTCTATCATACCACATTGTTAATACACTGTGTTCAGAAAAAAAACCATTTTCGGTAAAACCCATTATTTACAAACGTGTAAATATGACGTCAGAATTACGTCACCAGTAGCAGTGAATATTTAACATTGACGTCTAAGGAATACTTGTTTCATTATAAACATTCCCTGAAAATTTCGTATAAATCTAAAATTTTTCCAGGGACATATAGAAGAAAACGTGAGTAGGTGTTTTTTTTCTGAACACAGTGTATTTAATGTGGTATAAATGCATCACACTTCTAGATCATGGAACAGTACGCAGTAGTCCAAAACACACTAAAAAATAAGAATTAAAAACTCAAAAATAAAGCAATAAATAATCTGTGGCAACAAAAAAAGCTAAAAGAATATGCTTATGTGGAAAAATATATCTCTAGCATTAAATTATTTTTGTATTTTCTATTGTAAAGCATTTTACTGGTGTGTTATGCAGTGTACGTTTACAATTTGTGGCAATTTTGTATGGTCTTTGTGTAATGTGTATATATAACTTCATTATTTCAGTTCGAGGTAGTGATGTAATGAATTGGCATAACATCTTTGTGACTAAATGTGACACTCTGCTAATGGTAGTCTGTTTCTGTGAATAGAACTGCATGACAGACTGTGAAGCAGGAGTCAGACGATGGATAATGTTGGCCAACTTTTGTGGGCGTGGTTTAGTTTCCTGAGAAAATCGGCCGATGAAATCGTTGAACCATGACACACGTCACATCTGACGTCACGGCAATGACGACCAAAAATGGCAGACGATAAATACGCACACGCTTCGATGTTGCTTGCGATTGTGACTGTGAAACAACATAAAAAGCGGACCGTATGGGTTCGCCGTTGGTTACTAATTTGCTGGTCCTGCATTTGTTTTAAAGTTAACTGGTCAGCGTATTTTGGCGTGTAACTGCATATATCAACTGCGTGGATCCGATATCACAGGTTTGAGTGTAAACATACTGTTGGCCAATCACAGCTTGGCATTCTAGGAAGTTGGGCGATTTTCTCGTCGAGAATAGAACGTGTTCGACTTGGACAATAAAATTGGACAATTTTGGTAGCAGACAAATTCGGCCGATTTTTGCATGACAGACGACAGATTTTTGTCGGCCGATTTTATTGGCAGGCGAAATTGGCCAACATTATCGTTCGTCTGACGTCCGCTTGAGTGTTTGATGATTTCTGTTGTGATTCAGGTGCAGAGAGAAGGTGCCAGGAAGCAAGAAGCGCAGTCTGCCGGTGGATGGTTCAGTGGCTGGTTTGGACGTGGAAAGCAAGCCACGACCGAAGTACAAACCGTTGGTGGGTTGTGTCAACTCTTTACTGTCAATGTCTGCACAACGTACAACAATGTATAAGCAACGGTAACACAAACGTGTTTGCAGAACAATTGTTAGTGGCAAGAATTTTGTTTTTATAGATACAATGCTCCAGAAAGGAAAGCATCAAGCTTTAAGAAAGCATCTAGCTCGCTGATCATTGCGCCACGCAGCCGTCCCTGCTGTTGCACATAACTCTTCGTAATAGTTCTCTCTGTCTGTTGTTAAAGACAGCTCGACTCTTTCTGCTGCTTGTCTCCAGTACAGACATTGGGAGAAGTAGCCCAAGTGGAAGATTTCTGTTACCTTGGATCTATGATATCATCTCCTCTGCAAGATCTAAGACGTAGGCGAGGCATGGCGTGGAGCGTTTTCTGGAAACTGGAAACTGTCTGGCGCTCACAGTCTCTCAACCTGGAAACAAAACTCAGACTATTTGACAGTCTTGTTCTGTCCGTAATGCTCTATGGGGCTGAGTCATGGCCAATCAGCACTCAGATGAACCAACTCATGAACTCCTTTGCGACGAGTGCATACCACATCATGACAGGAGTTAAATGTTTATATAAAGTGCGTAATACCACAGTCCTCACACCAGTCTCCAGGAATGAGCTCATACACACAGTAGGCCTATATGATCGACAACTACGCTTCCTTGGTCACATGCTCCGAAACACACACTCTCCGCATGCCAGTACCTATGCACTATATCAGCCAACTCACGGCACAACAAGACGCGGCCGTCCTCGACTAAACTACGTAGACTATATCGAGAGGCTGACTGGAATGAAGACCAACGAACTCGTGGAGGTGTCACAAGACCGTGAAGCCTGGCGTGAACTTGAGGTCACGTGTGTTGATCTACAACCGCCCGACTAGAGAGAGAGAGACAGAGATACAGTAAGAACAGGGCAAGATTAGTAAGTTACAGAAGGTGACATGTCGTGTGACTTTTGTACTCAAGATGGATGACAGAACTTAAGAAGAAAACAAGAAATCGCGGGTTTAATTTTGAAAACTTTCTAAGAATTTTCCTATGATTTTCCTAACTTTTTAAAGTCAGCAACTTAAGATTTCGTGAGTTTTTCTTAGGAATTTCCTAAGTTGATTTTTAGGCCCAAGTTAAGAATTCTTAGTTCACAGCCAGTCGTGACTCAGGTGTGAATACATTTAGAAGCACGAGTGGAGCATGTCTGCTTCTCACCATTGCCATTGGTTACCAACGTAAACACCAGTAAATTCACTGATTTTGCCACGGCTTTGTTGCCTAAATTTGCCAGAAATGAAATTTATATTTATTTCAACACCATATTGAAATTATATAAGAATGAAAATCGAAATAATGAATGGGCGAATGTTTGATGCTTTCCTAAGACAGCTAATATGCTTTTGTTAGTTTTGCATAAGTTTTCTTATGTTTTCCTAATTTTACATTAACAGCTTTTTCTTAAGATTTTTTAAAGTTTAATTTCTTTCAACGATTTTCTTAAGTTTGACTTTTGAACTTTTCAAAATTCGGCACATGCTTTGCTGTGTATTCTGATGTTTTGTATTCTAACGTGTTAATGGCGTGTCTGTGCACACACAGAGGAAAAGGTTCAGGAGATCATGACGGCTGATGAGAGACAGAAGCTGTATGATGCGATTGGTTATGAGGAAAACACTTCCAGTGATCTTCCAAAGGAAGTGCGTTCTCAAACTTTAGACAGCATATTTTTGGTCGTCGTGTGTTATGATTTGTTACGTCAGTGTTATTGATTCTCAGTGATGTTGTCGCAAAGTTAGAATGTTTGTGTGAGAACTTTTTGTCCCTGAGCTGTATTGTAGCTAACGTTATACAGTGACATTACAACCTGCCATTTACGTGAATCGTTGCACGGTAATAACAGTCAGACTGGCTGATGTATTTGTGTAGTTGTTTAAATATGGTGTATGTTGTTTCCAACATTTGCTTCACTGTTGCTGTCATTTATTTATGTCCGTCTTTATTATTTAAGCTTTCTCGTTGCTGAATTTGTGTCTGCTGTACTTTGCAGTTAGATGCAGCACTTTGTTCATAGTGCACTTGTAGTGCGTATTTTATGAAATCAGGAACTGATTATCATGCTGGTTTGTTATGCATTCTATATGGTATCAGTTTAGCTGTATTAGACAGCTGTATTGTATATTAGTCTGGAATGTACTAAGTGCATGCTGCTGTGTTCCATAGTTTGTGGCTGTGAAGCTACGCTTGTTGCTGAAAAGTCTGCAGCTGAAGCTGAAAGACATCTCTCTACAGTTAGTTTTATGCAATTTATCGCAATTCTGTATTGTTTGCTGTCACTGATTGACGGTTACAAGGATTTGAGAGATGCAGCTATGTTGACACATCCTCAAAATCTTAATGTCCTTAGAAGACTATGCTGCTCTTTAGGTGCTAATACTAACACTAATTGTCATCTAATGTTTATTGAATGTATAATAAATGTGAGTTTTCACTGGATGCTGTTATATGCATCACTGATGCTGTGATTATAAGGTTGCGTGCACATAGACATGAGTGTGAGTCCGAGTACCTGTATACGGGTTCCAGTAAACACCAGTTAGCATGTGTTTTAATGGCAGCCTTTCACATTGATGCAAGTTCTGTACAGGTTACCTGTGAATTTCACTCGTACGAGCAGTTTTTGTGTAGGTCATTTTTATCCAAACCGTGCAAAGATAAATTTGTATTAATTCAATTTATACAGGCCATGACGCATATCTGACGTCAGAACTTGTCATTGTTGAATTGTTCGTTATTAGGGGTGGATGATTAGTAAAATTATTAACGATGCCGTGACATGTTATTTTTTTGCAAAGCATTTACTTGATTTCACTGGAGGTTGTCAGTAGACATGCGTTGAGTTATGTGCTTGTACAAGTGACCGTGAACGCTCCACTCGTGCGGGTGAAGCTTGTACAAGCCGGAACCCAGACTTGTACTCGGACTTGCACTCATGTCTATGTGAACGTAGCCACAGTTTGTGCTGTGTTTGTCCTGTAGGCAGCCAGTTATTACGAACATTAGTCTGAAGGGTCTCAGTGCCGACTTTTTACAGCGACCGGCAGCAAACTCTATCAGGTGCAGTCAGAAACATATCTCGCTTATTTTCAGACTGTCCAATATCTTTGAGAATGGAATATTGTATTTGAATTGTAGCTCAAGAGCCAACTCAGCCTGGCCATCCTTCCGCAGGTAGCAGAATAAGTACCAACGATGATTTTGGCCACTGCTAGGGAAGAAATGTCGAGTTCTGCATTACAGTATTATACGACCTGTGACCAGGATTGCTGGCATGCGGATCTAGTCTCTTAAAGGCACTGGTTGTTAATGGAGCCAGTCATCCGGACAGCGTATGCTGTAGACTACATCCGGTCAACGTAGGTTATGTGCTAGCTTAGTTGGGTTGAACGATCACCGGCTCAAAGTTTTGCAAAGCTTTAGTGCCGCGTTTTATGCATAAATCTTTCTTTCTTTGACAGCCACAGATTGGAAATAGTTTTCTCTGTACAAAGATGATTGCATTGTGGCTGCTTGATGACAGTGTTCAGACGGTCATGGAATCATTTCAGCTCGAGGGCGCTGCAGATTCGGAAGCTGGTACTCTGCCTATCATTGCGACATCATTCGGCACACTCTGTGGCTCAGGCGAATCCTCGGACAAGTTTGTCAGCTTGTTGTTGGAGACGAATCCACTGAAGCACTCGTGTGATACTAGGATTGTAATGACTGCAAGGCCGCTTGAGGTCATCTATGATGCAGTAAGTGTTTTCAGTTATTTATCTATTATTGGTAATGCTTAGTTAAAAATTTTGTATGCTAAATGCACAGGTATTTGATGGAAGTACAATTTTGTGTTGCATGTTGAGCTGTTGAAGTCTGTGCTTAGAGTGAAGTTTGGTCATGTTGAATGCTATCTTCAAATGTTCGACGTGACCACCATCCACTGCAATGATTGAAGCTACTCGTTTCCAAAACTGTCCGATTGCTATATCTATGTAAAACATGCATGTTTTAGTTTTTTATGCGCCACCCTGTGTATTGTGATATATGAAAGGTGTCTCAATAACAAGAAGGGAGTTGTTTTCATTTGCATGGTCTTGGGTCATGCATGAACTGCAAATTGATTGTTAAGTTGAAGAATGTAGCAGTTTACAAAAAAACCCACTAAAACCCACCCCCCAAAAAATCATCCAAAACTTGATCCAATTTTTACGCGTGACAGCAGGAACTGCTATAGCGCGTCTTAGCCATCGCAATTCTGTCCGTCCATCCGTCCGTCACACGGGTGGATCAGGCAAAAACGGTGCAAGCTAGGATCATCAGATCTTCACCATCGGCTGCCCCAAAGACTAGTTTCAGGATCTGTAACGCTTTTCCAAAAATTCTATAGGGGTCACCCCAATTGAGGGCTTTAAATGAGAGGGGGTAGGAAAATTTTGCGATTTTGAACCAATAACTGGCCATATCTCGGAAATGGTGCGAGATAGGGCCAACGTTACAATTAATCACTAATAGGAAGTCACTTATAGGCTTTCCATTAAGACCAAGATCGATGACCTTGGATGACCTTGAACGGCTGTACCGCCCTCGGGGGTAGGGGTTTCAACCTAAAAC
>Ga0209052_1000932_pt1 | contig 10232 bp, 11 predicted proteins | sample WorMetHEROISLAND_2_FD_187409 | JGI IMG/M metagenome (GOLD analysis project Ga0209052, IMG submission 187409) | Marine gutless worms symbiont microbial communities from Max Planck institute for Marine Microbiology, Germany - Olavius sp. 4 HERON... | ecosystem: Host-associated > Annelida >...
CTGTAATTCATTACGTTTAGTAGTCGAATATTTGTGTAAAATAAAGTAAAAAGTAAATTTTTTTATACATTGCGCTCTAAAGCGAAAACAACAACATAAACAATGCATGTGATTGGCTGAGCCAAGACACCGTGCAAGTCGTCCACAGTTTTTGACCGGTTAAAATTCCGGCTTACCCGGGTTAAACCGGTTGCTGAAAAAGAACGGCTTGGTACAGCCTTGGGTTAAACCGGGCTAAACCGGGCAGTGAAAAAGAACGGGCCCAGTAACATATAGTTTACGTGAATTTGAATTGTCAGGCAAAAATGTACAGAAGCACAGTTCACCAGTAGTGGAACACCTACATTTGTGTGAAGTTGTGGTTGTGGTGAAGGGTTTGACGGTGTCCTCTATAATCTGTGACCGTTAAGTGGTTATGGTGTGGTTATGTTGGCTAAGTGCGCTAGATTAAGCTAAGCTTTAAGCTAAGCTTTAGAGTGCACTATAATATAACCTAACTTTACTTTACTTTCTTTTACTGGATTCAGGTGCAAGTTGTACACACAATCTCATAACTAATCAGTCCAGTGTGTTCATGGCACAGCTAACAAGATGCTTTTTTATCGGGTAGTGCTAAAGCACTCAGCATGCCAGCATGCCCATGGTGAGGATCCTTCAGCTTGTCGAAGCTCAGTCATACTCTGAAGAAGAAGAAGAAGAAGCACCAAGAAGGATATGTGATACAGAAAAAAATCGGAAAAAGTTTTTAAAATGCTACTAAAATAATTAGGGGTCTATCTGGTCTCAGACACGAGGAAAGATTATGTGTTTTACAACTTCCTACCTTAAGATATATAGACAGCTAAGGGGTGATATGATACAGTTATATAAATATGTTACTGACAAATATGATGCAAATTTCAAATTACAGTTGGACTATCGAACTATGTTAGAAATGTCGCACGACACAAGGGGAAATAAATATAACTTGGTCCCCAAGCTGTGTAAATATGAACTTACTTCAACTTAGAAAAAAATTCTTTGTAAATAGAGTAATTAAGCTATGGAATATGTTGCCTGACGATGTGGTGTCAGTTAGTAGTGTTAGTATTTAAGAGACGTTTTGGTATGACTGGGATTTATATTACACATCTGACATATAGCACCAGAAGTCACAAAGTAATAATAGTATTAGTAAAGTTTTTTTTGTTGAAATTCGTGTTTATAATAGATATGTTGGATGGAAATAGCTTTGGCTGTTAGGCCTGCTTCCGGATATTCGTTGATGATGATTGATGATGATGATGATGATATGATAAAGATGATTTATATGCTTGTACATCTACCACAATGCAGTGAGAACAGAATACAAAATGGCAGTGTGTTTATCATTACAGTTGTGTGTTCTATAATGCTCTTGCCAGCAATCATGAGCAAGTAACACTGATCAGCTTCAAGTGGGAATGAGTTTGGTTGATGGTGCTATTGTTAAGTAAATGTGTGTTGACTTTGTGTAGGGTTTGGTGCTCCACAGAATCCATATATGATGAGTTTCCAGACGGCCATGCCACGACAGATGCCAGTGACTCAGAATCAGTATATTCCCAATCACAGGCTGCCAGCAGGTCTGTGCAGCAAACAAACTTTGCTGTTGAATAGTGTAATCTTTAACTTTTGCTAAGTGTTCTTTACTTGCACAGCTGTCTAGATTGTCTAAGCATTTTTTGCACTGAATTGTATTGTCACTAGATAGCAGATACAGAATTATCGCAAAGCAGTTAAATGAAAATTAAAAGTAGTGGGCCCTGTTGGTTTCTTAACTGGAGAGTTGTATTGTATCAGATTTACACAGTGATTGAAACTGTAGTCGTGACTAGGGACTACAGTTTTCTGTGGCTAATTGTTCCAAACTCCATGAGCCAGTTTGCCAAATTCTGCGGCTGACTACAGCACATTTTCCAAATTACTTGGCGTCCTATTTATTAAGTAAATTGAAGACTTTTTTGGATTATTTTAAGTATGAAAACGTCTGTCACTCTGCTTATCAAATGTTCAGTAATCATTGATTAAGCTATACCTCATCAGTGGTAGGAATATTTTTATGGGTTGCAGTGGAGTTTTGCTGATTTCTGGAGTAGTCAGTCGATTTAAGAAGATTGGCGTTTTTGTCAGAAAGCTTCACAAACTTCGATATAAATTGGAAAATGAAAGTAATCACCGGCCAGTATCGAATTCTGCCAAATTCTGTGGAATCGTAGAAATTCCGCAGAAATGGGCAAATTCCTCTGCTTGGCTCTAAATTTTGCAGTCCACGAAAAACTGTGGTCCGTAGTTGTGACTAGCTGAACTGTTGGCATGTTGATGGTGTGTGTTTGCAGTAAACGTTGCAGCACATCCAATGACACACAACTGGGCACCGCCGCCTGCACCGAATGTTGTCAGCTCAGCTAAACGTAAGCCCGGCAATGACCCAAACCGGCCAAAGAGACCGACGTCGGCGTACTTCTACTTTGTTCAGCTGGAGAGAGAAGAGGCTGCCAAACGAGGAGAAAAAATCACCAGAGTGAGTATTAATCATTTGAATTAATATTTTGCATTTTTATTTGCCTCCACTGCCATTAGGTGTTGCTGGAATGATGGAATCTGGTGTATTCTCCCGTTAGTGAGACAATAAAACTTACTCAGGTTACTTGAATGTGTAATGTTTTTATGTTGTCCATCTGTGCACTGCATGCATGTGTCCAGTGTCCATCTATGTTGTTGTTTCTGTGGTATCTATGGTATACATTGGTGGGGTTTTGCCTAACTTTCATTTCTGTCAACCACCGATGCCAATTTGGCATTCAGCTAAATTTGACACAGTAGACCCTCATCTGTGCCAAGGAACATAAAATTAGCAAATGACCGAGCTGAGGGAGAGCCAGTGAGCCTGAAAGTTCAGTAAATACGGAGAATGAGTATGTGATGTTTGATGAGTGGTGATTTGTGAGTGTGGTATATGTACGTTACAGGTTGCTGAGTGGACGAAGCAAATCTCAGTCAAATGGCGTGAACTGACTGCCGAACAGAAGGAGACGTTTCAGAAGATGGCAGCTAATGACAAACAGCGTTATGTGCAGCAGGTTGTTAAACCATTGTTGCCCTGTCGCAGTCTTAAGGAATTGCAACACTTGTTTATCACTGTTTATGCTTAATTCTTGCTTCGTGTCCCATGTAACAGATATTGTGTTTCAAACATCGGCCATTTATAAGTGGTTGTTACATCTGGGCTGGACAGAGCCCAGCCAACATAGCATTAGGTGTAAATTTTAAGATATAAAATACATCTCAGAGTAATGAGTAGTATTATGTTTTGTGTGAATTGCTGTTTTTAATATACTAACAGTAAATGTGTAATTTCATTGTGTTGCTTATTGGAACCCATATTTGTATGTATTTATAGTTCATTGACCTGTGCTCATTTATACCTCAGCTCACTTAGATTAATGCCTGTGTAACACTAAAGGGCTTTGGTGCTTAGACTACAAGCCTGTGACAAGAGATTTTTATGGGACTTAGGAGGGTGCATATTCACCAAGTGTCGTCATAAGTTCCTATCCTTTTCCTTTCTTGCAAGAGTAGTCTAGTATAGACATTTCTTTTCAATATTTTCAACATTTATTCTCTGTGATTTGTCTTGCTTCATTTGGCATTGAAATTCACTAAATTTGATTTGATGCTGTTGAAAGTGATTGTTGATGCTTTACTGGATGTGTGCCACTGTTTGCAGATGGCAATTTACACTGGTAAAGACGCAAATCGTCCCAAGAGGCCGCAGTCTGCTTACTTTCTGTGGCTGGCAGATTTCCGGGCACTGATGAAGGATAAGTTTGTTGAGAACAGGGACATATTGCGAGCCGGTCAGTCTGTTGATATCTCGTGATACTGCTCAGTGTGCATCTTGTGCAGATGTATATTAAAAAAAGAAACAGTGTGTTACTCGATGTTAGATTACATGTAATTTTAAATTTTTATTAATGCATTGTTTATTATTTGATAATGTTTAATATTTTGAGGCCTTGTCTGTTCTCCCTCTCTCTCTTTCTCTCTCTGTCTCCCTGTCTCTCTTTTTTGCTTTCTGTCTGTGCTAGTCTGGAATCATTACACAATGGGTAAGCATAATTAAATGTAGGAGTAAATTTTTTGGTCTTAGGTCTCTGAATAAGCTGCAAGTCAGCAATGTGCGAGCATCGAGCACTCTACACTACAGTTTACAAGTCTTATTTTCTTTTTCTGACTTTTTTGCATTATTCGTGCACAAACCTTCATGAATGTCGATAATAACAACAAAATGTTGTGGGTTTCTGTAGTTCTTATTAATCACAATTTTTGAAATTTGTAAAAGCAGCTTCATTTTGTATATCTGAGTCATTGTTGTTAATGCTTCGACACTTTTGGTTGAGCAACAGAAAAGGCAACCAGGGTCTAAAAAGTTGACAATTGCCAGAAGTCCAGTTTTGGTGGATCCAGCATAACTTGGAGTAACTCCGGATAAAATTGGGCTGTTAGACAAAAACTAAAGGTTGTGATGGTGTTGGTTGGGGGTAGTGGTGGTAATTGTCATTGTCATCATCGTCGTAGTAGTTGTTGTTCTTGACGAGAGTATCTAGTGTACTACATAGTCTTGCTTGCTGTGTGGTGTGAAGCTGGTGAGGAGTGGAGAAGATTAACTACTCTAGACAAAGCACCGTATGAGCAGAGGGCCGAGGAGGAGAGAAGAAAGTACGAGCAAGCAATGAAAGAATATAACATGGTTAGTATTGGCTCACATCATTTTTTTTACTGCACCCTGGATTAAATCTGCAGAAATAGGCTTTCGACGGCACTCTCCAAATGTAGACAAATTCAGACCAACAGCTGACCAATGCAGACCTTGAAATTGCTGCTATAATGATCATGTGTACATGTAAAATGACGTTAGTCTTATTTGCAGCTACCACAATCACTACTGCTACTTAGGCATGTCGTGGGTACCAGGTACCAAGGGTAATAGAATATTTAATCTTATTAAATTTTTTACTACTATTATTTAGTAATCAAATTTGTTTAACTTGCACTAGTTTAACAATTTTGAATAATTTTCTTGTTTTGTTTGATGTTTTAACTTTTAACAATTGTATGGCGGCATTGTAGTAAGTAATAAAGTCCATCATAGTTGTCTGAGTGATTAAGCAATTATATAAGCCTATGCAGAAGTTATTTCATTTGCTTAACAGCAGTTGTGCATTAATGAATATTTTTTGCAGCATTTTGTTTAGTGCTTAAAATTTGCATTGATGGCTGAAGATCGGATACGTCACGTCATTTTACGACACACGACAGATGTAACTAAAAATTTATATTACGTATTAAGCAACAGTTAGTCTCCGTGTCCAACAATTGAACTCTTGTCGCCATATAACCTACTTCAAATGTAGGCCTAATCCTCTACCGGCTTCCAGTATATTCTGCATCGCCAAAACTGCTAACAGTTTTCAACGAATATTCGTTGTATTTTAACAACACAACCAGTTTGGATTATTTTACACTATAAGGATGTTATGTTTTGCCCAAAGTGAATAAATCCCCACCTGTACAGCAGTTACATATTTACTTATTACTTGACCGGTACTCGGGTACCTGATAAGCTACTTGGTTGGGTATCTGGGTAATAAATAACCAAATAACGGCAGCCCTACTGCTACTGCAACGTTTGATTTTGTTTAACTGGACTTACTCCTGGTTAGCGTTATCCTCAGCACTGAACCTGCAGAAATTGTTTGAGCACATTTTTTGTACCCACTGTATGCCTGCATTTACGAGACAACGGTGTTAATGTGTCAATTCACTGAAAGTGAACGTTAGCCTTACATGTATATTTTTTGTTATTATGCAGCCATCCTGATAGGCTGCATCCTGGGTCTTGCCCGTCCATCTCTCTGTCTGTTGCATATGGGCTGTAACTTAGAAACAAAACCCTGTAGAAAAACGAAAATTGGTGTGAGCGTTTCGGAGTGGAAGAGTAACCAGTATGCCAAGTCTACAGCTCAAATATTGTTTGCGTTAGTGTTGCACAGTGCAGTGGGCGAGTACATATAATGGCTTGGTGGACGGCCGCATATCACATCGGCACTGGGCTGACATGTTTGCTTGTTGTGTGTTGCGTAGTCTGGTGGGGCAAAGAAGCCTCGCATGGATGACGTGGCAGCTGCGGCTGGGTCGTCATCAACGATGCCGAGTGCTTCGGCTGCAGCTGCATACAACTGTGAGCCATCAGTCCCACAGCCGCAGCAGCCACTTCCACAGTTACAAGCCCAGCAGTCACAGCTAGAGATGCAGCATCATCATCATCAACAGCAGCAGCAGCAGGCGCAGCTGCAGGACCGGCTGAACGTCCAGCCTCCGCAGCCGCAGCAACAGGTGCAGCTGGTTCAGCCGATGAGCCAGCCGATGATGCCACCACCACCGGCAGCAGCAGCACCGACCACATCAGCGGCCGTGTCAGCTGCTGTCGGTCCGGTTGTGATGCCACCGTCAGCACAGGAGCAGAGCACCAGTGAGCAGCAGCAGCAGCCACAAGAGTCACAAGATGATGATGATGATGACGACGACGACAAGGACACTGACGCCAGCAGTGATGCCAGCGATTATGACGCCAGTGAGTGAACTCGACCCGACCTGATTCATGTCTTCAGCACGCGCCGTATGCATAACACCGTCGCAACTACTACTTGCAGACAAAATCAACTTAACATGCTTTAGATCATGCATCTAAGTTCCAGTGTACACTACGACGTTGGCAGTCTTACGGTACCCAATGTCGACTGTGTTGCGATGCCGACTAGATAGATGGTCAACGGCTGACTTCACTTTTTGACTTAGCCTTTCGCTCAGCCATTTTACTGAGCGAAACCTGAAGCTGAATGCTAAAGTACCTGCTTAGACCAGAGTTCAACTAAACTTCGGTCTAAGTATGTACTTAGACCGTACTTTTGGACTTAGACTGAACTTTCGCTCGGCGAATTGGCTCAGCAAAAGTTAAGTCAAAAAGTGAAGTCACCCAATGTTTCTGTGACAATGAAATGCGTGCAGTCTGACGTTGTTAGTTAGTCACAACACAGGTTTTACTCTGATACCAGCCTACGATGGTGTCGTGCATACGGCCGCAGGTGAGGCCGGTTCTGTACAGTAGATTGAGTCGTCGTTCTTAGCAAGCCAGTACTACACGTATATGTACCATAACTAGTTTGACTCACGGCTGTGCCGCACTGCATCTGGCGGTCAGTCGGTTTATTATTATTATCTGTAGACTTGCGTCGCCGCTGCTGCCAGTTGTAGAACTCGTAGACTGTACAGTGACTGTGTCAGCAGCATTAACCACAGCGTGCATCTGCACATTCCGGCATCAGTTGACTATATCGCAGTCTGACTGGCTGACAGTAGAGATGCACTGATGAGCCATTTGCTGACTATCTGCGCCCAATATTCGGCTGATTACTGTTCAGAGTTACAAAACCCACCCACTGTTAAATTGATAAATGCTGAAACTTTGCAGTTGAAACCTGAAAGCACTTGAAACTTGAAAGCGTTCATAAAGTTGCACGTATTTGTTGGCTGATTTCTACTATTAACAATTTGTAGTCTTTTACTAGCAAATGTTGAAAGTTATTTTAAACTGAACTCTTCGATGTTGTAGTTTAGTCACTCACTACCAGTAGGTAATCAGCTGCACAAAATCAGCTGATTTTTGGTCAATACCGATTATGTAATTTGACGTTTGGCCAGTTTGATTATTAGCCGATAATCAGTGGATCTCTGGTTAACAGTAACATGCATGGAGTCTACCGCTGGAACCTTTGCTTTGTATCAGTAGCATTAGTCTTGTGACATTGGGTTATTGTTGTGTGCCGTCAATTATGCAAGTTCTCCTTATGTTTTGCTAGTGAAAATTGACTTATCTAAGCAGTGCTGTTCAGTCAGTCATTTACTGATGTCGTGAAAAATGTGATTTTAGGTGAAAAAAGTTAAGTAATGATGAGGGTATCAGTTACTCCGTCAGCTGTAAACCATGCTGATGATCGTCGTAGATTTTTGGTTTTGGGAAATGCTATGAATAACTGCGGGGAATTTTTTTCTAATACACTCACTGAAGTAAGTCGTTAACCTCTTGGCATTTGTACCATTTGTGCTCAAACAGCATAAGCAGCATTCAGTGTTATGCTGTTTTTAACGTGCTTGGACAATGGACATGGCTCATGCATTTATGGCTAGTTTCAGTCTGAACTAGCACGTCACTTGCTGAGTGAACTGCTGAGTTTTATGCAAAAAAAGGAAAACCCAAAATTATGTATCTAGTTGACTTTTTCACTGATATGTCGGCATTTGTCCGGTTGCGAATATTAGTGTGTTAGGCAGGGCACACACACATTCGTGTCGGGTGACAGTTAAGTTGCAACACTGTGTGATTCCACGTGGCAGACGACACCCATAGCTCTGCGATGGGTTTCCCATAATGAGCTATATACACCTTTAACCTTTATTATTGTTGTGCATTTGTGCAATGACTCGCCATTCTATCTTAACCGTTTTATCACATTGCAGTTGAATAAGCCACTCATAATTAAGACTGTAAATTTTTCACGGCAAAAACTTTAAAAATTCACGGGTCAGTCGCGGCAAAAAATGCGGAATTCGCGGCATGGAGTGTTTCCCAGTATTACTTGATACACGTGCACAGTACAGTGGAAATTGACTGTTTGCGTGCAACAAACAAATAGTTTCATGCTTGTGTCACCATCTGGCAACTAAAATTTAGTTATAAAACAGTTAATTAGTGAATAAAACACAGTCAGAGAGACTGAAAGTCCAACCATTCATAGTTTTTCACAATTCCGGTACAGCGTGTTGTACATATAGCTAAGTTTTCTCCCTTAAAGGGCGACTGTAGCAAAAATCGTCATTGCTAAAAAAAAGTCAGCCTACTTAGAACAATACACTGACACATGTCTGCATGCACGTTACCAGCACAAAATGTTTGCTGAAATATGTGCATTTGATTTTTAACCTGAACCAGCTGGGAACCAACTTTGATATGATGTAGCGCCGTACGCCACGTCATACCGGATATCGACCAATCACAGCCTTCCTCCCAGAAGGTGAAGGCCATCTCCATTGTGACTTGTTGTAAACTTCCTGTCTGGTGCTATTGTTAGCACAAAATAGAATTATCATCGAAGTAGTTTTTTTAACTAATAACAGTTTCAGTAGAAAGTTTCACATATATATTTGAAATATAAATACAAAATCCAAAGATATTCTGCAATAAAAATTTTCGTTGAAGTTGCCCTTTAATGTCTCTTCTCAACGTGTCAGAATACAGACTGAAAGAAGCCAAAATTAACAAAAATCGTAGCAATTCGTGATTCGCGGCATGATTCAAAAATTTGTGGCATGTGCGCAGATTTGTGAAATTTGTGATTGCCGCAAAAAAATGCACAGCCTTACTCGTAATGGACCTGAGTGCCAGCTTCCACCGTTGCAGTGCATAATGTGTTCCCATTGTGACGGTCGTCTTTGTTTGACCCATTGTTACGTGCTCGGGCAGCTGCACTGCGTGTGTCAGTCACAGTTTTTCTCTCATCTTTTCACTTCTGTCATTATCTTACATGCATGATGTATATGGTTATGGGTTGCAGTGCTTAAACTGCTTGTTATGAAGGATAATTATTATATTAGCTGTTCGCACAGTATTGGCATTAACTGTTTCTTAACTGTACAAACGTTTGATTTCGTGCTGATTTACTTAATAATGTCGTCTTTGTGTACACCACTCAGAGACCGAGTGCACATTTAGTATGCCAAGCTCTATTTGCTGCACCATACAGCACATTTTGGCATGGAACGGCTACTTTGGCACCCCGTAGCGACTTCAATATTACACTACTTTAAAATTGTTTAAACAGTCACGCCTGCTAACAAATGCTGAAAATTTTAGCTGTCTATTTCCCAGTCAAATTCGGCAAAGAGGTGAAAATAAGAAAAAAAACAATTTTCTCCGTTTTTTTCATAAAAACTTAAAGACGTGTATAGCTGTTCATGGAATCCCAGACCTACGGAGCGTCACCTGCCGTATGGGATCACACAGTGTTACCTGCCACCCGACACAGGTGAGCGCACCCCGCCTTAACCCCAGCCATGCAGGCCGGTACTCAATTTACCTACCCTGGAGGGATGGA
>Ga0209052_1000933_pt1 | contig 10228 bp, 5 predicted proteins | sample WorMetHEROISLAND_2_FD_187409 | JGI IMG/M metagenome (GOLD analysis project Ga0209052, IMG submission 187409) | Marine gutless worms symbiont microbial communities from Max Planck institute for Marine Microbiology, Germany - Olavius sp. 4 HERON... | ecosystem: Host-associated > Annelida >...
AATTGTCAAATTTATCAAATGAAAGAAATGCACTACTGAATATATGTGCTAACTCAGTACAGGATATATTACACAGAGCAAATGAATCATATAATAACAATACATGTATAGGCCTACACATCACCACGTGCTGTGGCATACAACAGATTGTGCTCTCAGACTATTCTGTGACATCACTGGATGATCAGTGAGAGAGTTCAACTGGTAATTTCTCATCATTAAGCACAACACACAGCTGACAATGACAAATATTAACTTAACTAATTTAGCATTAAGTCACGATCATACCATATAGAACTAGAAAGTACTGTACTCTTGCATCCCAAGACCTTCACAGCCTCTCAGCTTAGCTGGCACCCTGAACAATAACACACCCACTGTCAATGATCTACACTGCTCACACTGATGCAGTTTGCAATACTGTACATTTGCGCAAAAGAGTAACATGTGTAAGCACTTTTCCTACTCTGACTACAATATTTAGGAAATTAGGATAAAAAAAACTGCAAAATTTACAGAAAAAATAACCACAACAGGACTAATGACTGGGGATTCTTGAAAATCTATACAGCTGCAGACAACGACATTGTGGGTTTAAAAGCTTGTAGTGAAAGCAGTTGCAATTTTATGACATCTGCTAATTTCCTGTCTAAGTTAAAGCACTGGAAGAAGCATCATCCTCTCAAGCATTGAGAACATTTGTAGGCTCCAAAGGATTTTGATGCCAAAAATGTTGTTTTCGTTCATCAAGAAGTGCACATTTCGCCAAAAATTTTGCCACAAAGCCCGAATTTCGCCATCCAAAAATGAGGCCCTTTCAGCAGTGTATAACTACTGTTAACTTATTCTATGAAGTCCTGCCAAAACAGTTTGAGGCTTTTGGCTTGTACTTTTCTCAAGAAAAAGAAACAAATGACTGCTGAAATTGGGTATCCTGAACAGTGAACAGTTGCTCTTTTTGCTTGAAATCACAGTCACACTGTGAGTTGGCAGATCATTAATCACTATATTCTAGAATGCCAAATGGTTAAACTTATGACTTAAATTCTTTCTCTAGATCTCCGCCAGATTTTGCCGCCAAAAATGCCATTTCTCGTTCCTCAAAAAATGCAAATTTCGTCAAAAATTTTGCCACAAATCCTGAACTTTGGCAATTTTGTAAAAATCAATATGTCCGTCACGACGGCCAGTTTTCGTCATTTTGTCAGTATTTTCGTCAAAAATGAAATCCTTTGGAGCCTAAACATTTGTCATAAAGACTGCATCCCACTGTACCTGTACCATTACTTAAATCCTGAAATCAAAAATGCAGCTATGATTGCTTAAAATGTCAAAATAAAGAAACACACAAACAGCTTACTGAACAGCTTTTGTGAAAATGCATGCCACCAGCACATCACACTAATACAACAAATGACAGTCATCACAGCAAAAGCTGACATGTAGGCAGCCCATCTGTCAGACAATGCACGTAAAAGCCATGCCTGATAAAGGAGCTGGCATTTACTGTTGCCACAACTTCAGGTGTAGATACACTACCGCAGCATCCACAACAGCGGATATGGCACACATCTGCAACTAAAGTAACAAGAAATCTGAGATAATGCTCATGAGACGTGCCACAGCATAAGTTTAATTTCGTACGCAGGCTGTCTTGGTTTATCTCCAGTATATTTCAGCGAAAATTCACTCTAAGTGTGTGTCGCAGCCTAAAATAGCAAAAAAATCACTAAAACCCCTATTTTTGGGGTTCAAGGTCATCGATGTTGGTACCACTGGAAAGCTCGTCGGCAGTGCTTGCTATGATACTCAGCAAGTCTGTGTCTATCTGCAACCGTCTTCACGCTAGATGAGCCAATAGTGGCAAAATAACGATTTGTAAGGGAGTACCCCTCTTTGATGCCCTCGTTCGAGGGGAATCTCTTCACCCAGTGGCACCAAATTACCTCATTAGAAACTAGAGACTCTTGGCTATCATATGGTGAAGAACCGGAGTCTCTATCTCACCTGCGCTTGGTACGCCACCAGGTCGTGACACCTCGGACAGACAGACGGACAGAATTCCTATAGCTAATACGCGCCTCATCAGTACCTGCCAGTACAGCTGTGGTGCGTAAAAACAGAATGCAAAGTCCACCAGTACCTTACGTTATCATCAACTGAACTGAACCACTGTGCACAGTAATCAAATACGCATCATGCTCTTTCACCACCGACATAACTGCAAACACACCACCCAGTCTCCATGCAAAACATGTCAACAACATACCATACCATAACCATTTCACTGGCATGCATTCTGGTGTCAGGCTCTTTCACCACTTTGCCAGCTCACCCGTTGTTGATTTGCCACAACGACCTATTGCCCAGCATCATGGATTGTATAAAAACATCGGACATCTTGCCTTTGAAAGTAGCGCCCACCATAAACTATAGCAGTGCGTATTCGCTGAAACAAGTTCTATTGTCAGTACACGTATCATATGGCAAAGGAAAACTTTCTTTGCAAGTGTGGACATCGGCTAATTGCATTTTCGAGTCCCTTTACACATCACGCTGTAAACATTAATCAGAAGACATTAATATGACAATGGCATTTGAATCAGTTAACAGTAAGTATGAATACATGACAATGGTAAATAAATTTGACCAGTCTATGTATCACACACAGCAAGTACATTGGCCGACTTCACTTAAGTCTAGCCAACTTAAGTCACTTAACTTCGGTCCAAGTACCCACTTAAGCCAAAAACTGAGCGAAATCACTTCACTTTTTGGCTTAAGTAGGTACTTGAGTACTTAGACCGAAGTGACATGACTTAAGTCAAGTCGGCTAGACTTGAGTCAAGTAAAAAAAGTGAAGTCGCCAATTATGTGATATGTATAAAGTTAACAAGTCTACTAGTGAGTAGTGAGACTACGCTAGTTTGGTATACAGTAGACAGTAGATTGTGCTCTCAGACTATTCTGTGACATCACTGGTTGATCAGTGAGAGAGTTCAACTGGTTATTTCTCATCATAAAGCACAACACACTGCTGACAATGGCAAATAATAACTTTACTAATTTAGCACTTAAGCATTAAGTCACAATCATACCATATAGAACTAGAAAGTACTGTACTCATGCATCTCAAGACCTCACAGCATCTCAGCTTAACTGGCACCCTGAACAATAATGTACATACCGTCAACACTATATGTTGATCATAATGCTAAAATGTTAAAGGTGATGTTAAACATCTGTTACAATTGAGGAAATAAAGCAAGTAGTTTAGTCAACATTGTGTCTCAAAACAGGATCCGCAACATTATCGATTGTAATGCAAAAAAGGATTATCAGATGCCAATAAATTTTCGTACAGGCATTCATGACTGTGTACATATTGAATAAATGCTTTCCCTGCTTGACTGCTGCGCATAAGTGGAACATTAAAAACAACCAAACATAGCTGTTGACTGGACACCCTTTAAAAGATATGCAATGCCTTGAATTTTTGTACAATTCCCACAAACTGGGGCAGTGTTAGATCTCAGGAATTCAAAACATTGTGATATAGACTGTGATTTCCACTGCACCATTATTTAATGTATGGCAAGGAAAATTTCATTTTCCAAAGTTCTATAACAATTCAACCACTGCATGACAGTATTGCTGTACAAATTAAAATTCTTCAGAAGACAAAAAGGACTTTAACACAAGGATATTAAAACCACCAATTAATGGCAAGTATGCTGTGCATCAGACAGTACGAATACATGACAATGGTCAACAAATTTTACCACCTAATATTGACATCATTTGCACAGACAAAGCCACTCACCGGAAGAAATGAATCACAAATATTAACTATCAAATAATAAATTGCATTAATCTATCCTATCAGTACTACCATATCTTTAACGTAACCAGCAAGATATAAAAAGAGCTAGAAATTTGGGGCAGAGCCAAACGTGAGGCCGCCCGGCACTGTAAGTCTGACATGCTAGGTACCGTACTTTTCACCACCATCCAGGATGTTCATTTTCCAGGACTTTCCAGGACCTTAAGCTAAAATTTCCAGGACTCTCCAAGACCAAACTTATTTTCCATGACTTTACAGGGCCCTAAAAATCAAATAAAAAATCCAGGAATTTCCAGGAGGTGTACCGTACCGAGTGGCTTAATTACCTTCCAGGATTGTAAACCAGTCCAATTCTGACTAGTGACCATAACCAATCTCTTCAACTGTTCGATAATATTGATCCGAATAACCTAAACATCACATAGGCACAATGAACACATAATAATAACAGTAGTCACAACTGTCTGTTTGATAAAGCATTTAAATGCCATTTCATTCAGCAAAACAATCTTTGATCCCAAAGTGTCAAATCTCTAGCTACACCACACTACTTTTAAATTTTTTAATCGATTAACCTCTAAAAATTAAGCGCTTAATTTCTGCACCAATCACAAAGACCACAAAAACTGCAGAATTCAACTACCAGTTGTTGTTATCTTTTGCAAACTGAAGCAAAATCGAAAAAGTGCCTATGGTGATGCAGTAGACGAATTGTACAGTCAAAGCTCACAAAGTGTTAAACTAACACCATACAAGTACAAATCTTGATGACAATTCCTATGCACAATAAAATTAAACTATAGGCGTTCATCATCAGTCATTTTTGGCCGTTAATTAAATTTTAATCAATTAACAAAATTAATCAATAATCTTTCAACGATTAATCGATTACTCAATCGTTAATTTCCACAGCCCTAGAATTCACACAATTCAATATATGCAGACTCTGTAGCAAGATGCATGATCTGTGGACAGAATGTAACTGAGTCTGTAGACAAATAACACTTTCAACAAAATGCATCTAAGTATAATAGCCTCAGATTCAGCGGGGGTTTCCCGTTGACTTGTGCACAATACAAATTAACATACTTAACCCACAGATGTAAACAAAAAACACTATGTAGCACTAATACAAGGTAGGTGTTATTGTCAGTGCTGGCCACACAAACAAATCAATGGTTGTTAGGTGTGATCCGCACTGACACACCCTAATGCCTATTGCCAAACTATTAACCCTATTGCCACACTAACAACAGCCTGCCTACCCTTCATTTGATAGTGTGCCACAACGACAACAACATGTACACTAATACAACAAATGATGCAAAAGCTGTCATGTAGGCAGGCCATCTGTCAGACAATGCATGTGAAAGCTATGCCTGATAAAGGAGCTGGCATTTACTGTCGCCATAACTTCAGGTGTAGACACACTACCGCAGCATTCACAACAGCGGATATGGCACACATCTGCAACTAAAGTAAAAACAGAATGCAAAGTCTACCAGTAACCATGGGTTGCCAGTCAGCAACTGTACTGAACGACTCTGCACAAGGAATATGCATCATCCTCCTTCAACACCAACAATAGCTGCAAACACACCATAGAGTATTCAAGCACAAGCAGAAAATGTTAACCTACGTTACAACATTACAGCCAGCGCCTCAGGCCTATCATTTAATGATTATCACTCTAAATCAGATGAGTAAGGATGTCGACAAAGTATGCTCATCATCGGCAGCCAGCTATCACGCGAAATTCAGCAAAGTACTAATATCAAATACAACAAAAAATGTTGTATTCTATTGATCATTCTGTTGGAAAATTATATCTGTTTTTAAACTCCACCAATTCTGGTGAGAGGGAGTCGCGACCCTTCCATGAGGAGCCAAACATCTATCTCCATTTTAATCAGCACTACAGTTCTGCACTTAGGCATTTTTTTGTTATACACTCAGCACTGCCGCGACGTGTAACCGCTTACACTAGCGAATTCAACCAAGAAAATCCATGTATGTGCTCCGGTGACATGAATCACAAAACGCGAAATAAACCTACTGCCTAGACTAAGATATATACTTGTATACATGAGCGTGTTAACGTAGTGCCGATCACACATGGTAATGATTATCTACCACGATTAAAACACTTCTATACGATGGAAAAACTGAGCACGAAACATCAGCAAACAGCAACAGGAAACGGAAATACACCACACCGAAAGTAAAGTGTAACCACAGTTGAGTGACAAAAATAAGCAAAATTTTGACATTCGCTAGTCGCTAGCTCATTCTATTTTGCTTTTGCATTTCCAGAATTTGCGTGATTGCATATAAAATGACTGTGTCGCAGATTTTATATTGTTGTTTTTAGTTTTATTTTAAAGGGCAATTATTAGTGCAGTACGCTGTCTTATTGTCCTGTCATGGAGCTTATAGCTCCATGTTGTCCTGTCAATACTGCTTATTGTGTATGTGCTATTTTATCTATGTTCCTTGTCAAAGTGACACAGTATGCAATGCATGCTACTCGATGCCAGTCGATAGTAGCCATAGTAGCATAATTATCATTTAACTTAGTCTCCATGGCTAGTTTTAAACTGCTGTCGAACTGTTTAATAGTAATCGAAAGTCATCAAATTCTCAAGACTTTGTCAAGATCAAGATAGACCTAGACCAAGACTTTTCTGGCATCGAGACAAATACCTCGTTCCACAGAACGTATTTTAGTATTAAAGCTAATACCACATAACAACATCAAAATATTGTAACTAATTAACGATAAATAGAACTCAAGAACTGATACCGGCGCATTCATAAGCTGCGTAGCCTAACATAGATTTTACATACTTAGTTAGTTTAATCACGATTATCTTTTGCGTACACTCAAGTGAACGGATGTAGTATGGCGGATGCTTAGTGTTAGAATTGTAAAGAAATACAGTTAACACATCGCACTTTGCTTTAGTATGTCGCGTAGAAGGAATGTCAGCGATGACAGTAGTGAAGACGACGAAGGTAAGCATTTTGCGATGATCATTTTTCACGATCTCGTGGCACTGTGCCGTTACATTCAAAACCGCTGCAGCCGTATGCACGGTCGGCCGTTTGGGGCTCTGGTAAAATTGCGGATCTGCGGATGTTGCGTCAAGGTTAGGGCTGGGGTTAGCGTTAGGGTTAGGATTAGGGTTAGAGATACGGTTAGGAATAGGAATACAATACAATACAATATTCTTTTATTGCAGTCGCAGACAGACCGCTGCGAAAGCGACATACACAATGACATCTAATTAGAAGATCCGTGTGTTTACCAGACTTACAAGAGATGACTGTTGGTGAAGTGGAATTCGGTGCTTATTAACGTCAAAGATTCAACAACAACAACAATGACATGTACGATAGTATAACAGACAACTGCCACACAGGACAGTGTGGGAAATACTGCGACTATAGTGACTACCGGTAGTATACAGGAAATCGCAAAATACAATATATACAATCTATACATTTGCGCCATGGGTAATATTGTAAGTAGGCTGCAGGCTAAGTGGGCTAAGTGGAGGGTTAAACTAATAAATTACAGCTTAATTACATCGTTGCGACATCTGCAGATTCGTACATCCGCTTTTACCCGTGCCGGTGGCCATCCGTTGGTATAGACGCTTTGGATCACATTGTCGGGTTGGTTGAATCTAAGGAGCAGGGAATTTGCGGGGCGGGTCTTAAAAAGTCTAAAGGCTGGATACTTAGGCTGACTGGGTTACAGTGCCTCACCGAGTAAGTAAGTAAGATCATTTCTATGTGGCGCAATTAAAATAGTTCACACTGCACCGTGGCCCCACTATCCAAACAAAAATGTCTTTAGCGACCGCCAAAATTGACTGTACAGTAAGTCCGCCTCTTTCAGGTGCGATGGAAGACTGTTCCATAGTACGGGGCCCGCTGCTGCAAAGGCTCTGTCGCCAAAACTGCTGTATGTCCGGGCAACGATGCATGTCGCAAGTGTGGATCAGTGGCACGCATATTCCCTGCACAAAGCCACCGTGCCTTTGCAGTTTGCAATACATACATCTTGTCACATTACAAGACATGATAAATAATTAAGGCGGTTGCACAGTACCTACTGAGTAGACTTACCAGGGATAAAACACTGTGAGTTTGAAAAAAAACTTTGAATTCAGTGGGCCGGCCTTTGCACTGGAATAACAGTAGGAGTGAGAGAGACTGTTCGTGTCTGGTAGAACAGATGTGACTTACAGTTTGTCCAAACAAATAAATGTGAGCTATTGATGAAACTGTGTTGTAGGACCAAGAGCGCGAAAGCGCATGAGAGGGTCAGACACGGTAGACATCGAGAATCGACTGGAATCGCTGATTACCAGAGTTGGAGAAAAGGTTTGCTTAGAAACTACATTTGCTTATAATTCTATTTTGACTAAGATAGACTTCGAGGTTTTTATTTCAATGTTAAACAAAATCACATAGTGATTAATATGATCCATATTGTTACCACACAATGTCAGGCTGTCTTTGTTATGTGAAACAACTTTTAAGATTTTTAGAGGAACTATGCCTGTGATTACTGATTACAACAATCATCATCGTATTAAAGCTTGTATATTTTAGTCATTGGTTGACTTGCATCTTGCTGATTGCTTTTTTGTCTGTTCAATTGTTTTTCTTGAGAATCGAGAGTGTAGTGCTGAGTTGACAGAATCATGACATGATTTGATATGGTCTTGGTATATAGAGCTCATCGTCACTGGAAAGTAATTTGGAAGGTCTTGCTGCGGTACTTGATGCTGATCTACCAAACTACAAGAGCAAGATTCTCAACATCCTTATGGAGTGGTAAATAGTGCACTATAATTTGGAATAATAATTATTATTATATTGTTCTAACTCACTTTGGTTGTAATTCTTTAGTTCTTACGCTATTTTATTGAGGATACAAGCATATGATGGCTACATTGTAACCTACTGAGATAGAGACATTGATCAGTCATATAAATATCACAGATAACTGTTGTGTAACAGATATGTGGCATTGTCTACATGGCATAGATCTCTTTATTTTACTTTGACTTATGTTATTGTATAACAGCACTGGTTTATCTGTTATTTTATTAACACTCAATGAACGAATGTGTGCTCTTAATTAAATCACAGTTGCCTGGTCATAATTCATCATACAGCAATGATTAACAGCATTTTATTAATAATATTGATTATAACAATAAAAATTCTGCTTGCATGACACAAATGCACATGTTAGAATTGAATTTAATTGTAGTGTTATCAACATGCCAGAAAGATTGACGGTCTACACTACGTTGGTTGGACTTCTCAATTCAAAGAACCATAATGCTGGCGGAGAGGTTTGTTGAAAACACTGTGCATGTACTGCTCTAATGTGTCGTGTATAACAGTGTCATTTGTCTTTACTTATCGCACCCGCAAGTGCAATATATATACATTCTGATCTTTGTTATAATCCAAATGTTTGCACCATGTTTATTGTAAGTTGAACATTGATGGATTACAGTCAGATTTAGTTCACTGCATAAATACAAAACATAGTACATTTAAATACATGACTGTTATCATTTCCAGAGCGTGATAGTCATTGGTTTGGTACTTATTTCCATTTGCATTGGTAGTATCAAATTTCAGTTATTTCTCGTCATTTTACTGCAGTGATTTTATTGTCATGTGTAGTTTTGTATACTACCAAGACTAATTGCATTTTGTGATAATTTTTCTTGATTCGTTAAATTATTTTGACAGTTTGTTGAGAAATTGGCACGACACTTGAAGGAATGTCTTCGTGATGGTGCTTTTCAAAATGTCAGAATTTTGGTAAGTGACGTTTTCTGACATTCTTGATCTGTTCGTAATGTGAAAAGCTGCGTAATAATATATAGCACGTAATTCTGAGAATCTCCCAAAATGCAAACGATGATACTGTTACTCCACTTAGACTAGTGTCACGCGATTATCACTTTTGTTGGGGTGATTAACCCTGATAACTATAGAGTAGTAATGGAGAAGCATTTCAAAAAATTGATTTGTGTGCTGCCACAACTGCATGATGACCAGGGGCGTCGATCCCTATGGGACAGGGGGGACACGTCCCCCCAATATTTGGACTGGGGGACATTATCACGAATGTCACCCCAATATTTCTAGAGCAATATCAGCTACTTTTTATCGATGCAATATTTTCTTGATAAGTTGAAAGAGTTTTTACTCTTTTTAGTCTTTAGCCGACTAGTGCAAGGAGTCGTTGGGACCCTGTAATCTAATCAAGAAGGTCACAGTAAGGTGAAACGCAAGTTCAAGTTCAGTTCATGACTCTGTTTCCACACCTGCTGTGAGACCTTACAC
>Ga0209052_1000934_pt1 | contig 10226 bp, 7 predicted proteins | sample WorMetHEROISLAND_2_FD_187409 | JGI IMG/M metagenome (GOLD analysis project Ga0209052, IMG submission 187409) | Marine gutless worms symbiont microbial communities from Max Planck institute for Marine Microbiology, Germany - Olavius sp. 4 HERON... | ecosystem: Host-associated > Annelida >...
GGCACGTACAGCGCGTTAAATGAACTGAACACAACGCACAGTTCAGCTGCATTGCACCAACTCAGGACTACACAGTGTACACAAGAGCCCAGCTGTCTCTAGGGTTAGCCGACTGTACTCATGGTGCACACTCGCAACCTGCGTCCATAACTGTCCGAGTATGATGTTTCGAACATGTTGTTGCCTGCGCCCAAAATGTAAACGTAGTTACTTGCTTATTTACATAAGTTCCGGAAGTTATGTAAACAAGTTAAACGTCCGATACCTCCTCGAAATACTTGCTGCAGTTAGCGACCTGGTTACTATTGACAGCCTATAGGAACTTACCAACGCCCTATCCAACGGTACCATCGCTGACGCTCCACGACTTACCGTTTAGCCACAATACAAAACGTTACAGACAGACAGACGACAGACGGACAGAACATCAAAGCGTGACCGTACTACGCTGTACGGTCGGCTAAAAACGAAAAACTGAACTGCAATTCAGTGCATCTCAGTTGTGTTGCATGGACTGTAGAAAGCGAATGAGCTGGCAATTTCACTTCAATTCATTTCACAAAGTGTACAGAGCAAGTTCAGTTCATTTCGTTCGCTCTGTATGCACCTTGAAGCAAAATTCGTTAATTATTGTTACTATCAGTAATATCCATTGCACGAGCCATGCGGTACCTCTGAGCTGTGGCTGGGGCAGCCTGACTGCAGTGTTATTGACGGCTGACAAGTGTGGTGGCGTTGGTGGCTGCTGCATGTAGCCCGCCAGCAGTTGATGTTGTCCGTGTCCGAGCGCAGCTTCCAGCGCTGGTGCATAGACAGGCCTCTGCTGATGCTGCTGCGCTAAGTGACTCATTAACTGCAGCTGCTCAACCGTCAGACAGTTACTGACACCCGACACAGCGGCTGACGACGACGACGACGACGGACCCATTATGTTGAACGGCACCTGACCTGTATCGACACACAACACAATTGACTCATTATTAGTACACAGTACGGCTGAGAAATTGGTCAATTAAAATTTTGTGGATCGACTACAATTAAAACGAAATTTTGTAATTCTTAACACCAGCAGCATCACTAATCCACGCATTTCACTCAGGACATGCGTCATCAACATTTGTAATTTTGCACTGCTTGTATAGTGTTAGGTTTGCAGTTTGCACTTTGTAAGCCTTCATGATCAGACTAGTATCTATTAACTGCACCACTGTCACTGTTTCCGATTCTGCTTTAGTTTATAAAAGATAACAACTATTCTGCAGTTTTCCTGGTCATTCCGGTAAACTGCAAACATTCTTAGAATTTAATCAATTAATCAAAGTTAACTTTTGGGCATTAATCCATTAAATTTGTTAAAAATCAGTACCAGCCCTATTATACAGCAATAATACAACAGAAATAGAAATGCGCCTCTAATTCGTTCGCAACATATGGCGCTACTATACAAATGTTTTGATCGATGGTTGACTGAATGTAAATGGCTAGGTCGAGTGGGTGGCTGGTTACAAATGGAAATGCCGACAACAAAAACAAATGAAAACGATTTGATTATTATGATCATGATGAAGACAGTGTTAGTGACGAGCCAGAGTTTATAATTCTTGCCGTCAGAAATTCATTACTTACTGAATTCTGGTATAAGATTACCTTTCACAATCGGTCGTCCCATTGGTGCGTGAGGCACGACATTCTGTGGCACAGCTCCATAGTTGGCAGCAGCCGGAGCAGGCATGTCATTAGCATTCATGTTACCCTGGCCAATCAGAGGTCGACGATTTCTGCTCTGTTCAGACAGCTGCTGGCGAGAGTTCGGTGAAGCAAGAACAGCAGAGTCTACAGCAGCGGGATACGAGGTTGGACCGTTCACTACGCCGTCCAGTGTCGGTCTCAGACTAACAGCAGCTGCACCGGCAGCAGCAGCAGCTGCAGCAGCAGCAGCGGGAGTAGAGTCAAGACGTAGCGCATCTTTGACGACATTCGACCCTTCGTTCATCAACATTACGTCACCTGCACAACAACAAGCTGACCACACTGAGCATCCAATCACTCAGGTACCGAGCTCCCGTATCTATCCACAATCCTCGTCGTTTTTGCATTTAACAACAGACTTACAGACGTTCTAACGGCAGCTCATCAAAAGTAATGCCACGAGTACGTGAGCAGTTTCTTAACGGCACATCAGCACAGCAGAGGCCATTTCATGCCATCATGGCGTGAACAGAAACTAACTAGAGACATAAAACAATGCACAAGATCAAGGCTAGCTAGCTAATAAAATAAAAAATGATAAAGATGACTACTGCTAAATGTAAAAAAGTTGAGTAAGTTAAGCTGATACCAACAATGACTCGGGCACCCTATCTAGAGTACATGTAAATCCACAAAAAAGCAGTTAAACAAAAAATAACTATGTGTGTCAGACCAGTCAGCTACAATAGACACAAACAACGAAGACTACGATCGAATTTAAGCAAAATGCTTAGTTGAATAAACACTGATGATGTGATAGCCGGCATGATCTGGATCGATTCCCAAAAATGGCCGGTTAAAGAAAAAAACAAGAGTGTATATGTGCACATAAGCAAGCAAATCATCCACAGAAACCGACCCTCCTTGATGTGCCGATCTTCAGCAGTCCGTTGTCCGGCTGCCATGTTGCGAATGACTGACGTTGGTACAAATGATGCTCCAGCAGGTCTTGTTGCTGCGGTGACTGGGTTCGGCAGCTGACTGGCGGCCGGCATGACATTGGCGTTCGCTGACACACTGCACAGTATGCACAACGACACAGCCAGACAGACAGTTTACCAACAGTCAGTCTACTAGCAACAGAGACTATTACTTGCCCAGACCGTTGACATGGGCCACAGCCAGACAGTTTACCAACGCTCTAACCAGCAACACAGACTATTACTAGGGATACCGGTTTATAACGATCATGCAATCGCACAATATTTTGCATATTTTGCAAAAATGCGCATATCGCATATTTCCCCCCATATAATGGCATTTTCAAAATTCTGGATATTTATTTATGCATTTAGAATATTTATTTATGCATAAATTTGCAAAAATTCGCATATAATTGCATATTTCCGCATATGCGATCGCATTTTTCAGCATTTATGCGCATTTTGTCCAACGTAAACACACGCGCACGCGTCATTTACGCCACATATTTCCGTAATGCCACATATATGCAGCATATATGCCGCATATACTCCGCATATTTCGCCAAATTCCGCATATTTTTCCCGCATATTTTGCACCAAAACGGCCCACATATTTTAAGAAAAATTTCCGCTATAAACCGGTATCCCTTCACCAGACGCTGACATGGGTCAATAAATGAAACAACCATGCATATTGACATGCCATTGTGGTTACTGCAAGTTGCTGTTTATTCGACAAATGAATAAACCTGAATGGCAGTATATTTGAGATAAATCACCACCATGAACCAGGAAATTCAGCTAAATTATAAATGGCTGTCACTCTGAAAGTTAAAACAGCACAGCGCACAACATTAAGCCTAAAAATAAACCTAACCCAATCTCTAAACCTAACCTTGTTTGCAGTCAGAACCTTAGATCTGTCGCTAACCCTAACTTGTGGAATAGCAGCTCTTCAGAACAATGTGCAGACAGCCTATGAAAATATATTTGCACATAAAATCTAAATCTTACTGCATTTACATCATCCTAAGTTGAGGTAAGACACGTGTTGTGTGACAAGACATAAGTAATGAATGTTGATAATATTTCAAACACTGAGCTAACAAGTCACAACATTCTGTTATAACCTGTCATAAAATAATAATGTTCCTCAAATAACACAATTGCGTAAAATAAACACAGTCTATTCTCAATACAAACACACTATGACTGTGAACATGACTGGCATAGCTAGTTGCTCACTTTGGAAGAACTAAGAAAGATTTTTGGAAAATTTCTACAGAGTTTTATAAACTAGGGTGTCAGTTGGCATTTTGTTCAACACACGAAATATTATATCAGGTCTAACCAAAAAGCTACAAAGCATTTAAATGAAAATGACAACTATTATAACAATTAATGTTGGTACTATTATTGCAACTACACACCGGTCCGGAGGCATCATCATCTGTGGTGGTTGCTGCTGTAGCTGCTGCTGAGCTTGTCGTTGTTTCTGTTCGTGAAGTTGTTTCTGTATCACTGAATGCACAGCGGCTAGATGCATTGACTCGGCCGTCTGCTCACACACCACACACAGTCAGTCAATACTACACCACATTCCATAAAACTTCACCCTTTTCATTTTTGCGATGTCTCTGTCAGATGTCAACCGATTTTGCTAATTTTTGTCAGAAACATACCTGAGGGAATTAGAAACAAACATGTATGCACAATCCACGACATCTCGTTTGATATGTTCCCACTGTACCGTGTAAAAACTAGGAACAATATTTGCATCATACAGTACAGCATCAAATATGAAGTCTCCACATAAAAGTCCAACTATCAAGTAATGCTAACAGTAATACGTAAAAAGATTGTTCATAATATCAGAGCAAAGTTCCAAGCGTCGCCCACACTCGACATTGCTGATCTGAAGCGATGCCCTATTCTTGCATGGTTTGGTCTGATAAAAATTTCGTTAGGATACCAAACCCAGCTGCAGATTCTAGAACATGTTGCATTATAGTAACAATAAACAAAAAAATGTCACAAACCATGCATTAACACGAGACAACCTATGACTCAATATTACATTAGTTTTCATTTTTAATCTAAAATCAATCAGGTGTCAGAGAGGAGACCTGTGGCGGTACAGGTGGCGGCGGCGGCGGTGGTGGTGCCATGTTGGCAAACGGCAGTCGTTGTCTACTGTGAATAGGCATTGGTGCTGCAATACTGATGGGTGGCTGACTACCAAACACTGATACACACAAACACACACAGATACACTATGACTGCCTTCCACTAGCTAGATGCGGAAGACTGTTTCAACATCTCACGAGCCAATACACAACAAGCTTAGGCCAAGCACAATACCACTCCAAATCACAAGCACCCAAAGAGCACAAACATCCACTGAGAAGTCTGCTTTATTTCACTGAAACTGAATTCAGGCTAATCACAAAACCAATAAGTTAAATTATTACATATTATACAAGTTAGAACAGTCAACGATCAATTCAATAAGTCGCTGTTTAGATTTCAATTTGTTTAATTTTTAGATTCATGAAATTTTTACTCATCAACATTTTTGCTGATGTATTTCTGATGTTGCACCTATTATGAATATCAATACCTAATTTGCAGCTCAAAACAACATAGCCACAAACATATACGTATTTGTTCCTCACAAATAATCAGGCCGGATCATCCAAATCTTCTTAGGTGGGTTGATGGTTGAGCAAGGTTTAACGTCCCACCCGACTCAGTTTAGGTCATTTCAGAGACAATGTTTTTACAGGTCAGATGACCGAACCAACACTGTCAAAGCACTGAAGGAGGGTGGTTCGTTATCCAGATAGCTCTCAATCTCACCAGGCTCATCTCACCATGTTACAATAATACAACATGCATGCACATACAAGACAATGACACACAAGAAATCTAAGCACAGTGAATGAACCCAGTGAGATGAAGGAAAATCTGGTAGACTAAACCTGTGAGCTGCTCCAATGATCGTGCTACTATAGGAAGCTACACAATACTACTACTACAGAGCAGTTCTAGCAATATTCCCTCTCACTCCTGACCAAATCAGAGCTCAGATATGACCAAATGGAGTTCGAGGGGGACAATTCTTAGGGAAAATTATGGGGATGGTTAAAGGAAGACCAGACACCATTCATGCTAACCGTTAGTGTCCAAGCACTGAATGTACAGTTAAGGCTCTCAGATGCACAATGCTTCAATCGGCTATAACGGCACACTATCAACCAATATCTACGCTGCTGGACTTTTTTGATGCAGGTCAACCAATGTTTTGAAAGGAGTGACGGCTGGATATGACAAACACAACTAAAAGCGATCAGAGATCTCAAACCGCTGCTAAGATTAGTGCCGCCATCTGGTGAACACAACAGAGTTGTACCCTAAGCATCTCCCGATGGTAAAGAATCCTGGACGATCCAGAATCCACAAAAGAAACTCAATCACCGCCAAAATGTAACCACTTCCCTTTTTGGCCATGCAAAACCCCATCCAAAAAATTTAATCAAAATCCATTCATAACGTTTTCAGTTATCTTGCATACAAACGGACAGACCTACAAACATGACGTCCTTGGCTGAGTTAACAACATGCCGGTAATATACGTGTGCAGTGCAAATGACAAACAATCCACAAAAGAATGCAGATCACAACCAAAATCAAACCAGCTCCATCTTGTGCCATGCTCAACTCCTGCAAAGATAAAAACACGACATCCTCAGCTGACTGAACAGCATAATTACATTATGCACTGTGACAAACGTACTGATGGGAGACGAAGCACGTGGCGAGTGAGATCGCAGCTGCTGCTGCAGCATGTGTGGAGAGATGCTGCCGGGCTGCTGTGACTGCGGCAGCTGCTGTAGATAAGCCATCAGTAGCTGAGGATCCTTCATCATCAGCTGCTGCTGCACATAGAGCTGCTGCTGCTGCTGCAGCTGATACAGCTGCTTCTGCTGCTGCACTGCTGCAGTGTTGCTCAGGGCTGGAGGGTTGCTTGAATGCTGCACGTTCACCGGCACGTTCAATGGTCCAGGCTTCAAACACAATAGCAAACAAGAACCCTTGCTCAAGGCTAAGTACTGCCCGCCGACTGTGCCTGTGCAACATTTTCGTGAATCAAGGCCAACTGGTTCTAGCAGTAATGCAGTATCATGCACACAAAAAACCAATGTGACCTTGACCTCTGACATATGATTTTGATACTTGATATCCAATAAGATTCTAGAGGTTGTCAATGTACATTTTCGTGCAAAATTTCATCAAGCTAAGTGCAGTGGTCCATGAGTTTTCGTGTTAACAGAGAAACACCTTAGCGACAATGCTGAAAACAATACTGCAATCGTTTCCGCAGGCAGTAATAACATCATCTCTAAATAAAACTCAGAGGGAGGCCGAAACAGTAACTAATGAAACAGCTATATAAATTCACTGAATTACAACCTTTGCTTACTAATTTGTTGGCGTACACTTTACTGCTAGAAATGACATCAATGACAAGCTAGCAGCAAGCAGAAATTATTCCGAGAAACGTGGCAACAGTTGCTGAAATGTCAACAAATTAGTAGATAAAAGTTGTAACGTGATGAATTCTGATAGTCCATGAGTTGCTGCTTCAACTGATGAGCTTATTCAAAGACACAGCAACTAACTGGTCGCCGTGGTGGACAGAAAGACAAAAGTGGTTGGCAAAACGTCAGTGAATCAGTAAACAAAGGCTATAACTTGATTAATTCATATTGCTTATTAGCTCATGCCATCAGCTGCTAACTCATATTCACATCAGCGTCTGCTATCACTGCCAGCTACAAGTGTTACTGCTACGTAGACAATTACAGCTGCACTGCTGCAGCCGGAAAGTCAAAACCTAGGGTATTTGAATTTTTTAGGGTTTTCAAGGCTTTCAGGTTGTAGTGCACATAGATGATGTGACACAAATTTTAAGACCAAGGAAGAACAACCTATACACCATTCTCCATGTCACATCGTTTTTGTTGAGTAAATGCCTATTAAAATATCAAACTGAATTTGATTTGCATTGCAAATCACACAACAAATAGAAAACCTAAATAACGTAGGTTTTATCAAACAAATTTTCCATCCCTGCTTACAGTGAGTGCAGTATACAAACTGACAAAGCACTGGTAACGTGATCAACCTGGGACAGCTCAGCAACGTTAGATGCAACCGACATAGCAGCCGTGTTATCAGCAGCAGCAGCAGCAGAATGATCAGCAGATGGCATCAGTTCTTGCTGCACCGGCTTCACTGCAGTCTGAGCCTGCTCAACAATACCAGCCACAGCCAATGACTATTCACATCCAACGAGACAATACACACAGCAGCGTAAACACATCAAAGATAAAATACTATTATACAAAAATAAATCAGTAGCTGCTAAACAAAGTCATAAAAATGCAGAAACTAATTGCAGTTAGACCACTAAATGACAATAAGAATAAATGCCATCCCTTTCTATCACTTTCCCTTTCTACATTTATCTAAAGCCTCTAGGCTGCTCGTAAAAACAACACCAAAAAACAAAACCGTAAACCAAAAAAGTGAATTTTGAACCCTGATAGAAGTTTTCGATACCATCAATGGTCATTAAGCAATGGGGGGGGGGAGTGAGAAAAGTTTAAGATACCAATTCCACAATTTGGGTAAACTGCTAAGCTTCATAAATACGTTTCTGCTTAACTGAGGCTGTGGTGCATTGCGACTTTGTTTGACGGTGCCAGTTATAATTACACCAACTTACTTACTTATTTACTTACAATAATGGAAGCTGACATAAACCTGATCAGTGTTTGGCTGAGATTTGACGAGATGCAGCAGCTTGTTGAATGCCGTGAGATCACCATTAGTACCAGCAGCAGCAGCAGCACTAGCACCGCCACTGGCAGCATTCACAGCAGCTGGTGCTGACACTGACGATGGTGATGGTGGTAAAGTCATGTTCTGAAGACCAGCTTCAATCTGTTCCAGTGTCTGAGCACCTGCAGGCAGCGCTGGTGCGGGTCCCGGGGGTACGTGAGCGCGTGACGGCCCACCCCTGCCCCGGGCCGGTGCTAACATACGCCGGCCCCTCGTGTCAGCCGTGCTGGTATCACGTGTGACTAGCACAGATAAGCCGGGAGCAGTATCAGCCGGAGTTGAAGAGCTGCCAGGAACGAGAGGCAGCTGCTTACTCACTGGACTTAACTGAGCAGCCTCCAACTCTTCCAGACGCACCACCTTCCCACCAGACGGCAGCACTGCAAACACAGCAGGTCGTAACTAGTAATACACAGTGTTTCAATATAAAAGGCACGCTATTTGTTTCTTTATAACTCAGTCGAATAACAACGTATTTCCACAACATTTGTAGTAGCTGTAGCTGAAAGGATGCTAAATCAAAATATCTAAACAAAATTTGGCTGTTGGTTAAATATTCTTTGCTAGTCGTGACGTAGCGGTGACGTCATGAGATGTGTTGTGACAACAAGCTTGCTCGTCTCAACCAGTGCAGTGTAGTACATGACAGCCACTATTCAGCCAAATACGAATCCAATATTTGACACAGTTATACTTATTTCTATTAATGACAACATTTTCTCTTAAGCTTTTTACATAGTTTAGCTAATATTATGTACAGCCATATGATAAAGACAAAGCCAAGAACAGAACTGATCAAAGACCAAGATCAAGATCAACTATGCCAACTGTTAACATCCAAAAGAACTACATACAGTAAATAATAAATAATGCACTGCATCACAAACACTAAAAAAACTAAGTAACTACTCAGTACTCACTTTCTTTTCTTTAGCCAAGTCAATACAACCAGAGACTGACCAAGCACAGGACCACAAAGATGAAGACATTATGCTCCGTGACCAATGCCAAGAACAAGTCATTCAAGACGTACACTGAGACCACACACCGTGGCGTCAAAACCAAGCCCATATCCGTGCTGTATGTATCAGCATGCTACAGAGTATAACATCAGCAGTAGCAGTGATTACCGGGCTGGGAAGCCGTGGGCTGAGACACGCTGTCTAACAATGCCTGAACATTAGCCACCACTTTGCCTAGAAACCAACACAACACATCCCAACATGAGTTGATCATCAGGTAACTAACACATACAGATCAACATACTGTGTTTCAATAAAAAGGCACCCTTCTTCATTCTTGTATAACAAGTCGAACGACAATATATTTACACAAAATGTTTAGCAGGACATGGGTTAAATTTTGCGTAAAAAACCTGACAGAAGTTAACTCATGAACTAACCTCACAATGGAGATAATCTGAGGTTAGCTAACCCAGACGTTAACACACACATGAAAAAACCCGTCCCTCGGTCACACCAGTCATTCCGTCCAATTGCCATCTGCCAGTCAAGTTGCAGCATTAAGGGCCAGTTGTTCCAAGCACAGGTTAGACTTAACCGCGAGGTTAACTCGGGGAATTTCCCCAGTTAACTCATGGCACGTTGTTCCACACCAAAATCCACGAGTTAACTATCTGGTTAACTC
>Ga0209052_1000935_pt1 | contig 10209 bp, 4 predicted proteins | sample WorMetHEROISLAND_2_FD_187409 | JGI IMG/M metagenome (GOLD analysis project Ga0209052, IMG submission 187409) | Marine gutless worms symbiont microbial communities from Max Planck institute for Marine Microbiology, Germany - Olavius sp. 4 HERON... | ecosystem: Host-associated > Annelida >...
TTTTATTTTTTTCCTAACGTTTATTACAACTATGTATCAATGAATATTGACGTCGATGTTCGTCATTGTGACTCTAAATCACGCCATGCTTTGTGCAACGCAGCAGCCGCAGCCGCAGCAGACAGAGAACAGCAAGGAACAAGTAGTGCATCAGCGGTGTACGGATCACAAACATGCGATCCGCCTCATCACACCGCACTTCCAGTATAACGACAACTCAAGTCGCTTCTGTCGTACCGCTAGTCTACCGCATTCACTGTTGTTAATGATCGCTCGTGCGATGCGTATCTCAGTAATAATTTCACCTTATCTTCAACTTCCCGATTTATTTCGTTATTCTCAAGCTGAAATAAAAGTATACATTTTCTACGGCTCACTGACGCCAGATCTCTCCTGCAGTCTCTGCATTGGCTGCCCGTCAGGGAGAGAATCTTGTACAAAACAGCACCGTTGCTGACATCAAAGACAGCGATCAGCGACTCCACCGTACCTGGCCATGACCTGCTCCAGCTACAAAGTTACAAACACCGGCTCGACCTTTGCGATACCTGAGCACAGTGCCGGATTAATGCCAACCGAGGCCCGTGGTAATTATTTGCCCGAGGCCCCTTACTTACGCGAGACAAAGACGGTAAGACCTATCTAAATTGTGGATGCAATTACTTGTAATTCGCGCATGCATTGCAGTGCATGGGTACATAATTTTTCTATAACGTTTCCAATGATCCAATCAGTAGCTAAAATTGTTTATTAATTCGAACAGAAAGAAAAAATATACAGATAAAAGTTACTTTACAATAGGGGCCTAAACGTAGGATGTAAAGAAATGCCTTACTTCCTTATTGCAGCAATAAAGAAAAAACAAACACCAAAAATCCGAACCCTAATATGGTAGTTTTGGCTAGTGAAATAGCGTTAGTTTTGGTTCTATATTGTACTAGGGAATTCCCTCGATGCGACAGTTTGTTTAAGTCACAGCGCATCTATTTTTAGGATATCTATGGTCTCGATATCAATACGGCCCATTTTTTGTTGCAGAAGTTATGACGAATTACTTGACTACTGACGGGCTGAGAAAATGCTCTACTTCTGGAGGCCCCTGAGGCGTGAGGCCTGTGACATTTGCCACATCTGCCACATGGTTAATCCGGCACTGCCTGAGTACCACGAACACAAACTGTTTTCGATTTTCTGTAGCGGCCCCGGCAGTTTGGAACACTTTTACCGCGTGATGTTCGGCTGTCTGCTTCCGTACGAACTTTTAGGCAAAAACTGAAAACTACCAAGTAGTCTCTTCACACAACTGCACACGCGTAACGTAACGTAGACGGCAGCATCTCTGTATTTAAGAACGTTAGGGTGCTATACGAATTTTATTATTGTCCGAGCAATGTGCTGGTTTGTTCCTGACTTCTTTTCACGTACTTCATATTTTATTTTTGTCTTCACCATTATTCACCAAATTGCCCCCATACTGTCAGCTCTGGATACTCGTCATTTTTCGAGCATGTGTCTAATTTAGTCTTTCTAATTTTGCTGTCACGTTCAGTCGGCTGCCAACTGTTGCGGATCTGAGTCTGTCGACGATCTAGTCCGTAGTCCACGCAGGTGCGCGGTGCGCGCGATCGACTGGATCAACAGCTCGTGGCGCTGCCTGCTTCACTTTGTGTCTGTCTGTGCATAACGTGCCTGTGGCCGTCCGTTAGCCGTGAGTAATAGACCGAGAGACTCAGCTGATCGACAGTCAGCTGAGCTGAGCTGAGCTGTGTGCTGTGCTTGCTTGTCGTATCGACGAGTGGCGGTTGCAGCTCCACTTCAGCGCTCAACAACTTCACGCTTGCTGCTACACAGGTTTCTGTGCGTTATATTTGTCATGAAGTAAAACTGTACGCTATTTATCACCTCAAAACGCATCAAAATGCGTCACTGTCGGTAGAGATTCGCTCGCTGAGTTAGTTTGCCGCGCTTCCCCAGATCCCTTTAGTTGGACTAAGAGTAGGGACAAAGATGGGAGGATCGAGGGAGGGCCGCTAAAAGGATGGCCCACATCCGCTACTAGTCTAACGTACTGAGTCGCTCGTCTGCGATCATCAACATTCGGCGTCTCCGCACGCGGCAAACTGTCAGTAAGCCATTCGGCGTAGATAGATTAATGCGTTTTATAAACCACTGCGCTAAATACGCTACATGGAGGCTAATGAATAATATTTAAATCAGTGTTTAGTAACCTCGATTATAGACACAGCGAACTACACTGGCAGAATCAAACACTGTATGGCCGAATCCGACGTAGCCTACCAATGATCTCTCTCTCTGTATAGCCTATGCGTATTTTCAGACTATTGCATCGACATGCATGCCTATAGATTGCTTCTACATTTGGAATACCCGCACTCTATCTATTTTGCTCAGTGGCCCGGCCAGTTTGTGGCGGCACTAAACTGCTCTGGATAAGTAAGTTGAGTTTATTGGCTATATGATACACGCTACGGGATAACACGCGAGTCTCACGTCGTTAACTGACGATAAACTTTGCACTAAGGCACTTGGCGTTTAACAAAAACACGGCATAACTGAAAGCAGCAGTCTTGCCATGCACTGAAGATGAGCTCCCATTGCGCAGGCAGATGCTGCCGACTATCTCTGTTCATTGCTGCTGCCGCTGCTGCTGCTACAGATGATGAAGATGATGATGATGATATGAACTGTTAGGCGGTGTTGATGTCAGTAGATTGCAAGTGCAGCCAATGCACACCGTTTCCACAGGCAGGCTCTGATATAGGCCTACTTGGTAGAAGGGCGGATTAGTCCAGATGGTCCAGATTCCGACCTGTCAAATAGGCATACGTCTGATATACTACACTCCTATGGGCGCGGCAACGTACTTTGGGTGTAAATTGCGGCTCCATAATATGCGTCGAAATAGCTACAGGCCACGCCAAACAGTAGGTATGTGATGCTTCGTCGACCTTGAATGGTTGGTTTACGTCAGGTAAGCAATCTCTCCAGCATAAACTTGTTTACGTCGACGACTGAAACTTGGCAAAACTCGGTCTGCAACCGACTTAATCCTGTGAGCAGATAGATACCCGAAGCATTATATAGAGACCGCCTCTGAAGTCTTTCTGACATACTGGCGTTATATACATAAATTTATTGTGTATCGTATTCTTGTATTAAGAAGCACTAGCCTAACAGTATATACTGTGGGCCATAAAAACGCGCTAACTCACTTTTGTCAATATCTTCGCCAAATATTAACTGATTGTCAAAAATCTTTTACAATCGCACTTCACGAGACATTAAATTGTCCACGTAGTGTGCAGGTTAAAAAAATTGTAAATCGGTTTATAATTGACGAAGATATGGACAAAAGTTAGGTGGCACGTTTTTACGGCCCATGGTGTAGATGTAGTTGTGTCAAATCTGTGTGGACAGCTGCGGTCGCTGGCCATACTGCACGACGTCAATCATACGCTAAGCCACGCCTAGATACTGAGCACGTGTCTGTGACGTCACGATGACGTGATCACGACGCAGCTGAATGGCCAGTCATCACGTGACGATGCAGTCGGTACTCGGTCTGGCTGTAGTCGTGTGCACGGTCGTACTGCTGTCGTTAGTCGGTGGTGCGGTACCAGCGTCTGAGGTGGTCCCTGGTGCGGCTGGTGTCTTGGACGCTGCTGCTGCCAGTGTCACGACGGCGGAGTTGACAGGCGACGGTCAGTCGCTGGCGGTCAACGTTGACAGACACGAGACCGCTGCGCTGGGACGACGACGTCGACGACGTCACAGACAACATCATCATCATCATCATCATCAGCAGCAGCAGCAGCAGCAGCAGCGACAAAGTTCCAAAGTACGGGATTATACGCGTGCATTGTATCCAACAACAACATGCCGAGTTTAGGCAACTACCCAGGGCGGCAAAGGTTTTGAATGTTTGCCACCCTGCGATATGATCAGGGATAGAAAAACCTAGGTTAAAAAAATTTAAGTTTTGGGTTTTTATAGGTTTTTAGGTTTTAATGTAAAAGAAGACGGGGCACAAAAATTCCGAGACTCACGAAGAACAGATCGTTTTTGTTGAGTGAACGACGGACGTCAAAACTCAACAATCACGATAAAAATATGAAATTAAATTAGGTTTGTATTATAAATTGCACAACAAATCAAAACGTAAAAACCTAGGTTTTTTCCCAACCAGTTTCACATCGCTGGATATAATCCTGATTCTGTTTATGTTAGCAGTGTAATGTCGATGTTTCTAGTGCTGCAGTGACATGCAAAACGTTGTCGCTATGGTTCGACACAATACGTTCAGCGCAATGTTGCGCAAGGCGTGTAGATTTTTACGCATGTAGGCCTATGATTGTTCACCCAAAACAGTCATAAAATTGCTTTAATTAAGTTAAGTTTCTTACATCCGTAATTTTCATTACCTGTGTTTCTGCGTTTTAATATAGCTAAATAGTGTCGATTATGCATACAGTTTTATTTACGTGCTATTAATATTGCTATGGCACGAAATGGCCTCTTATGTGCTGATGTGCAGTGAATAAACTACTCACTCACTCAGCCAAAAGCGAGCTTCACTGTATGACGAATGTCTGTTGACGTACAGTCGCCGAGTTACGAGCAGATCGACGCCAGGGCAGCAACGTCGCCAGCAGACAGCAGCACAGCTGACGACAGCGGTCAAGGACACTCAAGGTCAGATCGTCGTGACCTTCACCTTGACCTTGATAGCGGCAGTCATGAGCGGCTGACGTCCCGTGTGCCGCAACTGCAGAGCCTTGTGACGTCACTACAGTTGGAGCTGCGCGAGTCCCAAGCGACTCAGATGCGTACAAGGTATATTAGCGACACTGCAGCAGTCCTGTATAGTGTTACACACGTCTCTCTGTAGCTCTCTGTCACAGTGCTGTGCCATCTGACGACGTTGCCGACCATGTGGTGCGATAGCACTCTGTCTTCATAAGCCTGATGAGCTGCGTTGGGTTCACGTTGTGACGAGTCTGACTCATATTAGAAGCGCTATAGCAAGTACCGGACGGTCCGGACCCTTGCCTTTTTACCCTTTAACTTGGAACAGAGATGAACTGCTAGGTTTGGGGGTTAAAAGGTCAAAGGTCAAAGGTCCCCGCAGAGGATAAAGATCATACAGACAGACACATTCTAAGTATCCATAAGGTCATTTCAGATAGGCGCGATTTAGTGCAACAGAGCGATGTTTCAGGCTATGCTATGCTTCCATCGCTTTCCATCGCTCGCAGTCGTGTCACAGAATAGAGACAGACAGACAAACGGACAGTTGGCCGACAGGACCCGGCATAAGAATGAGCTGTCAAGTGCGAAACCAGTGCAGGCCACACATTGACATTGTCTGCCTGCTGGTTTGCTGATTAGCTTTGCTCAAATGACCTGTCTGCCTGTCTGTCTGTCACTCAGCGGGAGAAAGTACAGCTCGATCTGCATGCGTCAAACTGTCCGTTGCAATAGTTAGGGCTGTGCCGCTGTACTCGTGCTGGCTGTAGCATAAATTGTTGATAAAGCCGTGAGGATAAGTACAACTGGACTGTCGTGCGACTGGAGTTCACGGGTAAAGTCACGGGTGTATCCGTACCCGCATGTACACGGGTACGGACCAGTATGGCTACAGTGGCTCGTGCACGGGTCGGGTCAGGTAAGTAAGTAAGACAACTTAAAATGCACGATTTGACGGTTAATTACTATGTGCCGCGTTCTGAGCACCCGAACAAAAATGTCAGTTATATGGCAACCGCTTGAAGACAATATATATATATGTCGGTTTGTCTCAGATGAACTGGAAGGCTGTTCCACAGCCGAAATTCCAGAACTGGCACAGCCCTAAGTAAGTTGCTATCTGTAGGCCTACGTATAATTACGGTTGTCAGCGCCGTGCTGTGTTTGAGCTAAAGCAGCCGAACAGCTTGTCTGGTTTGCATGTTTGTGTCAACACGTCGACATGCGACATGTTTGCTGGTCTTTAGCTGTAGGGCGTGAAAGATAGCTCAGTTCTGACTATGACTGTGACAAGCAGAGGTAGTCACTCACTCACACGAGCAGCCGCAGCCGCTAGTCAGCTGCAACAGAACGCTTGTACGATGTTTCTCTGACGGTGTGGGCGCCAGCTCATGTCGGAAAATATGACGCTACAGGCGCTGTGCTGCAAACTGTGGTCGACTGAAGATTGCGGGACCTACAGACACTAACAGAACTACTCACTGTCGTATTGGGCAAAACAGAGCTCAGTACTAGCTTCCGTGACATTTTCATCGAAAATTTTATTTAAAACGATATAAAAAATACCTGGGCTGCCTCCTAGGCTCCTTCCCAGACCTCACGCCCGTTAGTGATTTCGTAAACTTCGCACTAGCCGCCCTATCTACGTGTGCCAGTTTGTGTAACCATTTCACATGATAAGCTATTCTCTGCATCCACGCAGGTCCTGAAAATAGCAAAAAGTGTGCAAATATGGCAGCTGAAATACGCGTCTTAGTAGCACGTTTTCCGCAGTTAGTTACGAAATAATAGTCGGTGGTTTTCGCTATGTCGGCACCATGTATGGCTAACCCCACAAAGTCGCGCTACCACCTCCCTGATGTCGGTGGGTAGGTTAGAGGAGCTGTGAACGGGGAGGACAGAGTGGGGAGGGGATAGGCCCGACGAATGATATGCCAACTCTACGGGCGCTTTTTTCCTGAAGACGATATGTAGATCTGCATTTCGTTTACTGACGAGTCGACAAGTCAGGCGCAAATTAGCCAATAAAATTTGTTAGTCTCGACCAATCAGCGCTTAATAGTCTGTTGCGCTGCACCTGTGCTCCCAGCTCAAGTCAACCAGTCTGTCAATTTATGTCTTTGACGAAACCAGGGCGATGAAATGCTAGAGATGTTGTGAGCAGCAGACCAACGTTTGCATGCAGCAATGTATAGGCTAATGTACGTCTGTCCGTCAGCCGGCGTTTAACCTCCAGGCATGCCGCGGTGCTAACAAGACCACGAAGTACAGGACCAAGGCCGAGGCCGAGGCCAAGACACGCCCTCTAACATCACTCACATGACGTTGATGTCGGAAGCCTAACATACAGCTGCTTTCAGTCAATCAAGCAATCAATTATTCGTCAGTCATTTAGCCATTTCATTTGAGGTAAGTGATCCCAAATAACAAGTCCTACTTGAATCGCCTCTCCCATGCAGTTTCACAGACACTGTTCGCCGTCTTTCTGTCTGTCTGTTTTCACAGCATTTGGTTCGATGCCGGTTTAGTTATAGGCCCTACTGTCTGATGTCTGCTGAAAATATTCGTCTGTGAACCGTCTGCAAAGCCATTTTGTACTCGAGACCGCGAGTGTCTGGTTTAACGCACGACTCGACACGTACTATAGGCCTACGTCATTTCGCAGACGCAGCGACACACTGAGGCGCAGTCGCAAAAACGTTTTTCCCCACAATCTGCGACTTGTGGATCAATTGCGCGAAAATGATTATTGACAAATTAGCTGCTCGCGGAACACAGGCGCACGCGAGGGAGGTCAGGGGTACGTCCCCTCGGAGGGCCGGAATAAAAAGTGCTCCGAAACTTCTGAATTAGCTTCAATCAGTATCAGTTTTGCGTGAAAATATCGGATTATCCTTTGTTGAAAGTGTTCTTCGACAGTTGGACACTTCCGACTTGTTAAAGCGGGCTGATGGCCTTGCCAAAGTTGCCATGACGTTATGTCATTTCATGTCCGCCTATACTTGACGACTGATGTGATGTCTGGTTAAAATCATCATCATATATTCGTTTAATACAGTTGACATACGCAACCTCTACAAAAGATTAAAAACACTATAACAGCATTTAAAAACAGCTTAAACATTATGCAAATAGTCTCGTGATATGTCCGTGGCTAATAACTGTCTTTATGTAACATTCGTATAAGAAAATCTCGATCGTTTAATTGCGACGTTTTGGAAATTAAGGTTTTATTGTGCGCTCTTGTTCTTAAAGGATTAGGTAATACGCTAGCTGCTCGCGGAACACAGGCATATCATGTACGTGTACAGCTAATAATTAAATAGTAATTAAAACTGTTCACTGAACAAATTAATTATCACGTTTGTGTATTAACGTCTTTCATCGAGTACAATATGTCGAATGAGGTTATTTGACTCAAGAGATACTGCATTTACAATAGGAATTAATGCTAAAAGTAAACGTTAACGCATTAGAAACATTGTATGCGCTATACAAGTGCATATTTGATTTGATTTGATTTGATTTGATTTGATTTGATTTGAAAGATCAGCAACAGTTAATTTAAAAAAAACTGTGAATTAGCTTTTAATCATCATATCGTTATTATGCGTTTGTGCAACACAGAACAACAGTAATATGAAACTGTACTGGGTAAATGCCAAGGTAATGCATTGTAAAAAGGTGTGCATGCCACATAATCCTAGAGTTACGGAGTGATATGATATTTTGCCCGCGTAACCCAGCAGACAGGCCGATACTTGATTTGCCCTGCGGAAGGCTAAGTTGATCTGCGTGATTGTATTCGCAGGTCGATAATCAACGTGATGCAGGAGAGGCAGGAGCGACAGGATCGTGATATGGCAATACTCAAGAACGACATCGTGAAACTACGCCGTGAACTGACCAATGAACGCGAACTTGTCAAAACACTGAGGACTGACGCTGCTGACGCGTCGTGGGCCATCGCTGACGTCAAACGAGCACACGACCAGGTCTGCTCTATCTAAAGTAGTAAGTAAGTAAGTAGAAAGCAGCAAATTTGGTTAAAAACCTCCAAAGCGCTGGCCATGGTGGTAAAGTAAGAGTGGACAGGATTGCCTAGAGAAACTGTTTAAAAACTCCAGAACTTCACGCTGGATCTCTGAGCTTTGTCTGGTAACGTGTTCCAGACCGTCGGTCCAACAGTCGAAAACACCCGACGGCCGTCGGTGTTGAATCGACTTCGAGGTGGTGTTGAAGAGAGGTACTGAGGTGCTTGATCGTGCGTGCAGACAACGGTTAATCGTTGCAGGGTGTGTATAGGTCTTCATAGGAAACCACCTCCGAACTACGGCGCATCACCTGCTATATGGGATCACATGGTGTGACCTGCCACCCGACACAGGTGAACGCGTTCGCCTTAACCCCAGTCAGACAGGCCGTTACCCCATTTATCTGCTCCCAGTACTTCAGAGGGATGAAAAGCTGAGTTGACCTGGATGGTTGGTAATATAGCCAAGTGGTGTCCGCAGACAGTCACATGCATTTATATATAGTCATCGCATCATATCGGCGAATTAGTTCTGAGAGTATTGAGATGTATGAACGTTCGTTGATATACCGGATTGGTATGCATGTAGCCACTCGGGCTAACTCAGCCTGGCCATCCCTCCGTGGTCAGGCGTAACGAGTACCGCTACCACCCGGAAAAACGACAAGTTCTGCTGCTATTTGTTGGCGTGCTGACTTAGTTGGTTAAGTTAATACTATTATTAGGCGGAATCGCTCTTGCAGCGCAAGCGATTCCGCCTATTCCTACACACTTCTCCGTAGCGTGGTCCGTCTGTCTGTCTGTCGTCTGTCTGTCTGTCACATTCGTGCACAGTTGGACGGATTTAGATGCCATTTGGCAGGTAGACTTGTGGGATCCAATGACGTATTAGATGGGGTCCCTGACACCCAGGGGAAAGGGAGTTTTGGGGGTCGAAGCCCCAGCCAAAACATGCTATTGCAAGTTGCAGCCAAACCGTCAGTCCTATGCCGCGAGCTGGCGAATACAAATGAGGATCGAGTTGGGTGGTCTTGTCGTAGCGATTCCCATTCCGCCTTTTACAAAATTGCTTTGGACTTGTTATTATTGTTAATAACTGACGCTGTCTGTTGCAGGTAGCGTCTGATCTGACGGTGCTAAAGCGGCTGCAGGAGCTACAGAACGAGACAATGATCGTGATCGAAGAGATCATCATGAGCAATGCACTGGAGCTGGTCAGCCACAACAAGTACGCAGTGGCGGTCCGACAAGACATGGCGCGACTACAGACCCAGCTAGCCGGCGATCACGAGCACCTGCAGCAATTACACGACAGTCTACAGCGACACCTGGCGAATACGCACATCACCAACTACCGCGCCATCGGTGAGTCGAGTGGGCGACTGAAAATGCAGGAGTGGAAATGCGGG
>Ga0209052_1000936_pt1 | contig 10204 bp, 12 predicted proteins | sample WorMetHEROISLAND_2_FD_187409 | JGI IMG/M metagenome (GOLD analysis project Ga0209052, IMG submission 187409) | Marine gutless worms symbiont microbial communities from Max Planck institute for Marine Microbiology, Germany - Olavius sp. 4 HERON... | ecosystem: Host-associated > Annelida >...
AACCGATACAGGTCATCATCGGCAATCCGCCCTATTCGGCAAAGCAGGGCAGCGAAAATGACAATAACAAGAATCTCGCCTATCCCACCCTTGACAGCCGCATCCGCGCTACCTATGCCGCGCAATCAGGTGCGCAGACGGTCAAGAACCTCTACGACTCTTACATCCGCGCCATCCGCTGGGCCTCTAACCGCATCGGCGACCGGGGCATCGTTGCCTTCGTCACCAATGGATCATTCCTGGACGCTAACAGCATGGACGGCCTGCGCAAGAGCCTGACCGAGGAATACAGCCATCTGTATGTCCTCAATTTGCGTGGCAATGCACGCACGCAAGGCGAGGAACGGCGCAAGGAAGGCGGCAGTGTTTTCGGTAAAGGCTCCCGCACGCCGGTAGCCATCACCATCCTGGTCAAGGACCCGGCCCAGACCGGCTCCTGTGAACTGCGTTACCACGACATCGGCGACTATCTTAGTCGCGAGGAGAAGCTCGACCGTATCCGGGCATTTAGCGGTATCGAAGGCATTGAGGAGTGGCAGGCCATTATCCCTAATGCCGAGGGCGACTGGATCAACCAGCGTGATCCGGTATTCGATAACTTCATCCCGCTCGGTGACAAAGAAAAAACAAGCCAAGCGATTTTCGATATTTATTCGTTGGGCGTAACGACCAACCGAGATGCTTGGGCTTACAACATGAGCCGCGCCGCACTCGAATCCAACATGCGCCGCATGATCTGGGCCTATAACGCCGACCGGCAACGCTACGCACAGCTTTGCGCCAGCCAGCCCAAGGACCAGAGGCTGGAAATCGAGTCAGTTGTCGACACCGATCCCGAGCGGATCAGTTGGACGTGCAATCTAAAAACGGACCTCCTGCGCAATAAGCCACTTGAATACCAGGCAACTTCGGTAGTTCAAAGCGCATATCGCCCCTTCTGCAAACAATGGCTCTATTTCAATCGTCGCCTTAACGAGGCGGTCTCCCAAATGCCCAAGCTCTTCCCGACGCCAAAGCATCAGAATGTGGTGATTTCGGCTACGGGTATCGGTGCTTCAAAGGTGTTTTCAGTATTAGCGATGGATACGATTCCCTGTCTGGACAACATTGAGAAAGGCCAATGTTTCCCGCTCTATTGGTACGAGAAGCCGGAGGGGAAAGCCAAGCCACAAAATCAAATGTTCGCCGATAGGGAAACGCCCGATGCCGACGGCTACATCCGCCACGATGCCATCACAGATTGGGCACTAAAGACTTTCTGCGGGCATTACGGCGACGACGACATCACCAGGGAAGACATCTTCTGGTACATCTACGGCATCCTGCATTTGCAGGAATACAAAAGCCGCTTTGCCACTAACCTCAAGAAGATGCTGCCGCGCATCCCCTTCGCCCAAGACTTTCACGCCTTCCGCGACGCCGGGCGCGAGCTGGGCAACTGGCATCTGAATTACGAAATCGTGGATCTTTACCCGCTCACCGAGGATAAAAAACGCTTGGTCATAGAAGACGACGACTACCGGGTAGACAGGATGCGCTTCGGAAAAGAGACCGAAAGCCCAATAATAACAGTGATTGCCTATAATACCCAATCTGGTCTTGCGCGACATCCCGCTGGAAGCCTACGAGTATGTGGTGAATGGCAAGCCGGCCCTGGAATAGATCATGGATCGTTACCAGATAAAAACGGATAAGGCCAGCAGAATCAAGAATGGTCCCAACGACTGGTCGGAAGAAGCGCGCCACATCGTCAATCTGGTCAGGCGCATCGTGCGCGTGAGTGTGGAGAGCGCGCGGATTGCTAAAAACCTGCCGCCGCCTTGAATGAGGCGGTTGATTGATTAAAAAGTATTCGTGGCGCGTTCCTTCCGGTCAGGAAACGCGCTAAGCGTAGCTGTAGCGACCTGAAAACATTGGGCATCCAGTCTGAAAACATCCCGGTTTTCAGCCAAATCGGCGGCACGTGCCGGGAACCTTGGTAGCCCGCTTGCCGTATGCCCGCGAGGCGCTCTCCTGTTGGATCACACACAGCTGTAAGCGCCCCTGGCACCCATCTTCACAGGGCAGCGCGGCTGCCTCGGATAAAGCGATCTCCACTACGCAAGACCGAAAACGCGTGGACAAGCGCTTGGCGCTCGAGATCACCAAGTGGTGTCTCTTTCAGTTATCCAGCGATTCCCTCAACAGGTTTACCCTTGCTTCTATTTTGGCACGTAAAATCTGAACCAAGGCATTATGCCTGTGCAGTCAACCGTTCACCAGGTGTTCCAGTGTATCCCTTCCGGCTTCAGGCCATCGCCGTTGAGGATGCCTGGTTGCCATCCTAGCCTTAGCGCGGATTCGATTCGCTCGCCGTATTGCCTGGTTATCCCAGGCCTCCCGTGGGCTAGAATAGGCCAACCCGTAACTAATGATGGCAGGCGAAGATACAACCACGCGCGGGGCAGATAAACCAAGGACGATACCCACCGATGTTGCAGGGCGTCTAGTCCAAGAAAACTGGATAGCGCTTATCTTCCAAATCCTCCCAATCCTCGTCGGCACCGTGGTGTTGATGGTTGAGGATTACCCGGTCCGGTTCGGTGCATACCTGGATGGAAGCGACAACTTCACGATCCGTGGACCATCGCCAGTCGAATGTGCGATGCGGTATCAGTAGGCCATCTCGGCGCGGCTGCTTCTTGTAGAAGGTCCATAGCTCCTCGAATAGCTTGCGTACGGCATACTGTCCGGGGGCTGGGACGCCAAGACCGTGACCCACATCATGGGCTTGCGCGCCTTCACCAGCCAGTTGCTGTGTGAGCAGGTGGTCGGGCGCGGCTTACGCCGCACGTCCTATGAGCTCAACCCCGAGACCGGCCTGTTTGGCGCGGAGTATGTCAACATCTTCGGCGTTCCCTTCACCTTAATCTGCCCCATGAATCTAAAGGCGGCGTGATCCCGGAGCCGCCGAAGCCAAAGACCGCCATCGAGCCGGTAGCGGACAAGGCCTCCTTGCGAGATCAGTTGGCCGAACGTCATCCGCATCGACCATGTGTACCGTCCCCGCCTGCCCTGGACTGGCAGAATAAAGCCCCTGGAGCTTAACGCCAGCCAGACGGCCCGGATTGCCGAATTTGCCCTTATCGTTAGAAGGCAAGCCAAACGCGTGACTAAGATTGCCGCCATAGACCTGGAGCGCCTGGCGCGGGAGTTCTGCACGCAGCGGATCATCTTCGAGACCGCGCGGACGTTTATGACCAAGATGCAGAAGGATTGGAAAGGCAGCAGAGAATTCTTGCTTGCCCAGCTCGTTCATCTCGTCGAGCAGTTCATCCGCGGACAACCTCAAGCGACGCCTCATCATCACGCCCAACATGACCAAGGTGGTCCAACACATCTGGGAAGCGATCCGCTTCGAAAACACGGAGAAGCTGGAACCGGTGTTCGACCGGGACCGCCCGATCCGCTCAACCGGCAACATGGGCACCTGGTACACCGGCAAGCCCTGTGAGTACACCACACGCGCAGCCACATCAATTTTTGCGTCTATGACAGCGCTTAGGAGGCGTCCGAAGCCTTCGAGCTGGACCACAACCCCAAGGTCGAAGCCTGGGTGAAGAATGATCACCTGGGTTTCGAGGTGCTCTATGTCTATCGCGGAAGCATCGCCCAGACTTCATAATCCGGCTCAAATCCGGGGATTACCTTGGTCCTGGAGACCAAGGGTCAGGACAGCGGCCAGAACCAGACCAAGCGCCGGTTCCTCGACGAGTGGGTGAACGCCGTAAACGAGCATGGCGGCTTTGGCCGCTGGTCCCGGGACGTGTCTAGGGACCCACGGATATCATTGCCCGGCACAGCCGGACTGAAGCCGCGTAACCATGCTCAAACAGAGTGCAGCTACCTGATGGATTATGAAGTGGATTTCGGTAAGGGTCTAGATAACTTTAAGCGCTGCAACTGCATGCTATAAGGTTATGTTATGCAAGGGAAAAACAGATATTTCATGCATTCACACACCTCCGTAATGCCAAACTCGGATGGATTATACACTACTTTGCGCACGATTTACCGGCCTCGAAACTCGCCGATTTGAGTAATGTAAGCCATCCGACGATCAACCAGTTGTTATTCAAACTACGAACCAGAATCGCCCAGCTTTGTGATGCCTCATCGCCCTTCTCCGGCGAGGTTGAAGTCGGTGACTCCTGTTTCGGCGGGCACCGTGTTCGGGGGAAGAAAGGGCGCAGGCACCATTTGCCCCCTTTGGGGCTGATAAGCAGGAACAGGCCTCGTTCATCATTAGAGTTTACGCTGTTTGGCCTCGGGCTTAGCTTTACTTGATAGCGGTGTCTGTAAGCGGCATTTGGGGTAACTGCTCCACCAGTCTTGGGGTAACCCCAATAGTTACTCCTGATGAATTCAGGATTCTATGGGGTAACTTTAAGATGCCATCGGACAAGCAGGCAATAAAAAAGCCCACGGTACGGTTATGCGGGCTTCTGAAACTTCACTGGGGTGTTATAAGGAATCAAATTGGTGGAGGCGGCGGGAATCGAACCCGCGTCCGCGAATCCTCCGCCCATGGCTCTACATGCTTAGCCCGACCTATTGTCTTTGACCTCGCGCTGCCCGGTGGGCGGGGCATACGGTCGGCGGTTCCGAATTCAGTTTTAGCGGATCAGGTCCGGACCCCCGTCACCGCGATCCCATGTGATATTACCCCTTGATATCCACCGCCCATAGGCAAGCAGCGGTCAGAGGCTCGCCGGATCAAGCGGCGAGAGCGTAGTTGTCGTCGTTGGCAACTATTGGTTCGCGGTTGGATTTACGAGGTAGCCCGCACCTCGGCATGCACCACAGGTTTCGCAACCCACGTCGAAGCCAGGTCACCCCCCTGCGTGTCATGGTCGGTCAGTATACGGGAGGGAAAGTCCCCGAACAAGTAGGCAGGGCCACTGAAAGAAAACACGCAAGAAAGCAAGCGGGTACATGGATGGAACAGGCATCCGAAGCGAAACCTGAAGGAGCTGATCAGGTGGCGTGCTCCGGTTTCGGCGCATTAGGAACCCAGCTGCACAGTTGTCGGTTGGGCATAGCCCGTAGGATGCGGTGAGCATCGTTAAGAGATGGTGAGCGTCAGCCTCACCGCCTCAGGAGGGCGTCGCAAAAGGCATCGATCTTCACCCTTTGATCCCCTCTCCCCAACCCTATCTCCCGGAGGGAGAGGGGCTTTTGCGACACCCTCCCAGGGACGAGGCAGGCAGTGAGCCACATCTTTGGTGTGGTGAGCGCCGGGGGCTTAGTGATGCTTGAACAGGCGTTCTTTTTCCCGCTGCCAATCCCGGTCTTTTTCTGTCGCCCGTTTGTCGTGGAGCTTCTTACCCTTGGCCAGCCCGATTTCAAGCTTGGCCCGGCCGCGTTTCCAGTACATGGCGGTGGGGACCAGGGTATAGCCGGCGCGTTCGGTCAGTCCGATCAGGCAGCTGAGCTCAGCGCGCTTGAGCAGCAGCTTGCGGGTGCGCGTGGGGTCGGGCGTGACGTGGGTCGAGGCGGCAGACAGCGGGGAGATGTGGGCACCGAGCAGGAATGCTTCACCGTGCAGGATCTTGACGTAGCTTTCTTTGAGCTGGGCGCGTCCGGCGCGCAGGCTCTTGACCTCCCAACCTTCAAGGGCGAGACCGGTCTCGTAGCGTTGCTCGATGTGATAGTCGTGCCTCGCCTTCTTGTTGAACGCGATGGTAGCGCCGCCGTGCTTGGGTTGCTTTGTCTTTGCCATCGCGAAAGTGTAACCTAAACGCTTGACTGTCCGTTTATCTTACCGCTTCGTGGCCGCATTGAAAGCAACCGGATCACTTTTCCCATACTCGAGAGCCCCTGGCTGAAGATGCGCCTGACCCGAGACCAGAATCGCCGCTATCCGGCAGGCCGCGGAGGCGGGCTTCGGTGCAAGCTCCCAGGTTTGGCTCTTCGGCTCGCGGGTGGATGGCCGGCGCTGCGAGGACGATATCGACCTGAAGGTTAGTACACCCTATTCACCTTAAATTTTATGTTCTCAGCGCGACAAGAAGCGGCCAGATGCGAGGCGCGCGAACGCCACTCCTAATTCCAAGCTCGCGCAACGACGCAGCTGGCCGTTTCTCGTCGCGCCCGAAGGGAGTCCCCCAACTCCGCCAAGGCGGCGTTACAGCGCTTGGCAATAAGGTGGAGCTATTCCCCGCGCGCTGTGCCTTGCCTTAGGCGGACTTGGGACTCTGAGAGCGCAAAATAAAGGTGAAAGGATGTTCTCCGTGACCTCTCCCGACGCCGGTTGGATGCCCAGGTACTCGAGCATCCGGGCAAGGAAGATCGCCGCCTCCTGGACCAGTTAGCTTATCGGTATAGGCGCCTGCAGGATGATATGGGGACGCAGCTGATCCCAACTGTATTACGTACGCGCCTTGGGGGAAGACGTGGCCGCCATGTCCGCCCTCGACCGTCTCGATCGCCTGGAGCAGCTGGCTTGGCTACCTTCACCGAGGAATGGTCGGAGCTGCGGCGCATCCGCAACGAGTTTACCCACGACTATCCGGAGACCGCCCGGGATAAGGTATGAGAGGCTGCAATTGGCCATTGTCTCGGCAAGCCGGTTCGGGAAATCCGAGAGATCCTCGCAGACAAGATCGGCTGGCATTGGGCTCTCAAGGCTGAGGCATCCCTAAGAACTATGCGAATAAAAATCGGTGGTGGTGGTCTTTAACTGGTAGAAGGTAGATTGGGTTGCTGTGCGGCACGGTAGACCTGGACTCTCAACCACGTTATCAGTTAGATACTTACCTCCACCCAGATTTTTTAACCGAAATCATTTGGGAAATTCACCTTTATGCTTTGGCCCCTGTCGGTCATGGATAATCGCTGTTGGATTGCCCCGGCCGTGGTAAAAATGTTCGCAATATCGCCGATCCGTGCCCCACAATCCGGCAACAGCCTCCTGCTCGCCTTTGGCACAGTGCCCAAGGTGGGGATGGTCGATGCGCCCGAAGTGGACGCACTCGCCGTAGTGGACTGAGCGATTGACTGTGGTTGGTTCCGGTACTTCCTCCGACCGTTTCAGAAAGTACCGGCGGGCCTCCTGGTCATTACGGCACTTGTCCAATACCTCGGTGATGATTGCCGGGCCGGATTCTCCAAATCGGCCTATTCTTCCGGTAACGCCAGTTCGCCATAGAAACGCCAGGCTTCGTGCAGGTGCCAGGCGGCGACTCTACGAAGCGCCTTCAAACGCTTCCCATCCGATTGCGCCACCCGCACCATGTTCGAATATCCGGAACAGGGCGGCGATTCTGGCCGCTTTGTCAGCGGTCTCGCTGGCCACGTCGCGCACATCGTAGAGTTCACCGCCGGATCGCGGTTTGCTTTCGATGGCGTCATGGAACATCACCCAAGCTGCCTCGGTATCAGTTGCAAGGGGGAGAACAGGCGGTGTCAGTGCCCCGTCGTCATCAATAGGCACTGCCTGTTCCAGAATCGTCGCAATCCCCTGATTGAACCGCGCCAACGCGGGCCAGGACTCCGGCGGATCGGTGAAAGGCCGGTAACCCTGGGTCGATTCCGACCAGGTGATCAGGAAGCGGGCGAGAAAACCCGCGCCCCGCGCCAGTCTACTGGTCCGGTCAAAGAAACTACGCAGGGTGGCTTCCTGCACCTGCGGCGATGGTCAGCCGTGCGCCGCGCGCCGTAAAGGATTGCGCACCGAACACCAATCCGGCTTCACTCGATACCACGCCACCGAATGACCAGCCTTTTGCTAGATTTCATATTCAGGGCTTCGGGGTGGCATCGCCATAGATCAACCGGGGCACCCGTGGCGGTTCCAGTTTGTCATGCTTAAAATCACACAGGGCGGCTTCCTGTTCGTGGGCAGACTTTCCCGTCTTGGCAAACTGACGGATTTCCCCCTTAGATGCCGCCACGTTTCGCCTCCCAGGCTTCCATCGCCGCTTTGTGATCCTTGCTCATCGGTTTGGCCACTTCGGTCTGTTCGGCTTCATAGTCCCGAATCGCCTTCATGAAGAAACTTTCGCAGGTGGATTTGCGTTCACCGGAATCGGCGATGGTCAGCAGGAAAAGCCCGGTCGGCCCTTGCAGCTTTTCCGCCCGCTTTGCATCGGCGTGGGCCTGTGCCGCCAGCGACAGGGCCGCCAGGGTGCTGGATGCCACCAGCGGAATCGGTGCCTTGGTAAAAGGGCGGACTTCCTCGACAGCGGCCCGTAGCGTGTCGGGCAGGGCATCCAGGGGATAGGGCTCGGGTCCGATCTTGGCTATCAGGGGAAGCGGACCGGGCCAGCCGTCATCGTCGGTCTGATCTGGTGTCGCTGCCCGATGAATGGCCTTGGCGACCGCCTCAAGCCCAAGCAGTACGGCCATGTCATTGAAGTCGGTCGCGCCCTCGAGGCGCTGCTCCCCGAAGTCAGAAATGGCCACCTTCGCACCGATAGCCAGTGCGGCATGGTTTGCCTTGGTAATGCCGGGATTACCCTCAAGGGCGGCATCATCATTGGCGCAAATGATCAAAGGAAGGCCAGGCAGCTTTTGACGCATGGCATTGGCCACCGGCTCCAGATTTCCCGCATTGAAAGCGACCGTGACTGGGTAGCCCGTTGCCTGGTAAATGGTCGCGCCGGGGGCGAATCCCTCGGCGATACACAAGGCATCCGCCCCCTGGATAGTGCCGATACTGAAATAGCCTCCGCTCATCCGCCCGCAGCTCAGAAACCGCTTGCTGCCATCTTCAGCGATGAATTGCAGGAAATGAAGCTCGCCACCCGACCGCACCGGGATAACCAGTGCGCCTTGATGCAACCGCGTCCCATTGGCCTTGATCCTCTTGCGAACAAGATTAGGGATGACCATCGTTCGCCGGTGCGGCTGCATTCCAGATCATCGCGGCCTTTGCAGCAGCATCGGCGTATTGCTTTTGGCGTTCCGCCTCGGCGTGCTCCCGTGCCGCTTCGACACGGTGCATGACGGAACGGTTCCACCACGCAGTTATTACCCTGGTCCTCGGTACGGTGGAAGTAGTTGTGGATTTGCGTCGCCAATTGCCGGGTGGTGTCATCGTCCACCGCAGCGGGCTTGTGACCCATGTGCTTGCGCTTGCGCCAGTAAGGAGGGGTGTCGGGGCATGGTGGAAGCGGGTGGCCCCCTGTCCAGCATTTCCCATGATCCATGGTAGTTGACCATCGCCCGGTGATAGTAATCAGGCAGCGCCGACAGAGTTTCAACGAAATCGGTCAGGGCCTCCGGGTTTGCCCGCATCTGCCAGCGGGCCTCGTCGACGATGGCTCGGAAGCCCTGCTCGCAGCTTAGCTCGAAGACATCCTGAAACTCGGCATCCATCAGCTTGCACCGTTCTTTGAGGCAGTTCCAACCAAGCGTCAAACAGTGCATCTGGCTTGGTCTCCTTACATGGCCCCGAAGTCCAGATCACCGAACAACCCTTGGTCCGCGAAGTATCGCGCCAGCAATGCATCGGGGATCTGCCGGAAGAAATTCTTGGTGGAGTAATGCCGGGCCATGATTCCCTCCTGAGCCGTTTTGCTATTAACCCCTTAGATGATATGGGATGTTGCAGTACATTTGCAGCCCTCATTTGAGGGAAGCCATGGTCACCACCAAGACCGCCACACTGACCTTTCGCATCGATCCTAATTTGAAGGAAGCACAGCGCACCGCCGCGCAGCAGGAGCACCGCACCATTGCCAACATGGTGGAGGTGCTGATCCGGGACTACTGCATTCAAAGAAGACACCCAGAAAACAAAGACAAGAACCGGCCACGAGGAAAACTAGACAATGACCACCCTTAGTGATCTTCTGAACGAATTCACCGAAGCCACCCGCACGAATCGTGACAAAGGCACTCGGTTTGAACGTCTGATTGCCAATTATCTGGTGACCGATCCCCAGTATGCGGATCGATTGTCCGAGGTTTGGTTGTGGTCGGAATGGCCGGGACGATGGGGCAGTGACGATGGAATCGATTTGGTAGCCCGTGAACGCGGAACAAGGGACTACTGGGCGATCCAATGCAAATTCTTCGACCCGGAAAATACTTTCGACAAGGTGGGCATCGATTCCTTCCTAGCGGCTTCCGGTAAGAAATTCAGCACACCCGATGGCGATTTCCACTTCACCACCCGATTGATTGTTTCGACAACAGACAAGTGGTCATCCAAAGCAGA
>Ga0209052_1000937_pt1 | contig 10204 bp, 8 predicted proteins | sample WorMetHEROISLAND_2_FD_187409 | JGI IMG/M metagenome (GOLD analysis project Ga0209052, IMG submission 187409) | Marine gutless worms symbiont microbial communities from Max Planck institute for Marine Microbiology, Germany - Olavius sp. 4 HERON... | ecosystem: Host-associated > Annelida >...
CCGCGACGGGTTCCCAGGGGGTCCGCGAGAGGATTCCGAAAAGTAGTCATTGTTTGCACGGTTTTCAACAATTTACGACCCACATGTTTTCAAATTTGCCCACATAAATCAGTCGCTCAATGCATTGCATGGAAGCGTTGCTCCAGTTAGGCACGACAGGCTTTCTGTTTATGTCTCTTTAAGTAGTGCTGTGCGTGCGGGTGTAATTACGTCATGAATTTTGAACCTCATGCAGTGAGTGTACTAGTTTTTGAGTATTGCCCATCCCTTTATGAATTTGAGCATTTTGCAGTAAATTTTACTGTAGCAAGTGTGGGGGTCCGCCAACTATGCCTGAGGAGAATATGGGCGGTAGTCAAAAAAGTTTGAAAACCGCTGCCGTAGAGTGTCCGACAAACGTGCCGAGTTTGCTGCTCCTTAGCTCTTTGTTTCTTCGGTTCCATCCCGGCAGTGAATTTATCATGTGGCCACATTACGGGTCTTGCCCGTCTGTCTGTCTGTCTGTTCTTTTCATATGGCATGAGCGTTCCCCTCGGCAGGAGTAACTGGTTTGCCGGTTATCACTTCTAAGGTGTTAGCTTCCATCCCGGCAGTGAATTTATCATGTGGCCACATTACGGGTCTTGCCCGTCTGTCTGTCTGTCTGTTCTTTTCATATGGCATGAGCGTTCCCCTCGGCAGGAGTAACTGGTTTGCCAGTTATCACTTCTAAGGTCAAAGATCAATGTCAGTGGATGTTGAGTACCCCACCAAATGACGCATATCTAAAGTAAACACACCCGATGTCGATGTGGACTGACCTAATTCTTGCAAATGCATACGACGTTTGCCATAAATTAGGTCAGGTCATGTTGACGTCAGGCGTGAAAGTAAGTATGCAAGTACGTAGGTGGATGGCCACTTAATATGTCAGCACTGTTTTTCTAGTTTTTTTTTGGTTTTTGTTTAGTGCCACTATAATTACTATTTACCCCAGTCAGTTCGGCTCCACTCAGACTGGCATTCCCTTCATGGGTAGGCGCAATGAGTACCAGCAAAAGCTGGGGCACAAGCAGGCACGCGACACAATGCACTAGCCCCGTATCCGTGGTCTCACTGTGTAAACTGGTGTCTGGCTGAGGGTTAAGGAAACGGAGATCAACGCGACCCTATGGCTGAGGAAGGACTTTACGTTTATTACCAGTGAAATTACTATCCCCAACATTGGTTTACTCTGAGTATGGCCTCCACAGTATTTGCTACAGAGTGGTAATTCTAATGTGTATGTTCAGTGTTCATGCATGATGTAGATGGGCAAAGACGAGTCGTATGAAATCCTCAACGTTCTTGAGTTCACAAGTTCACGCAAGCGAATGTCGGTCGTTGTTCGCATGCCAGACAACACTATCAAGCTCATGATTAAGGGAGCGGTAAATATGTCACAGGCTGAAAATGTAATCTTTTATACAACTAATTAATAGTTTAATCACTTACACATGCACTTATTTTTTGTTTAACTGACCCATTCTCCACATATGTTTCAGATGAGGCCAGTCCTGTAAAACAAACTTTTTAGTAATTTTGGCAAACGTCATTACTGTCGGAAAATGCTTTGTTGCCTATTTATTGTGATTTTTTAAAAACATTGCCAGTAAAATAAGTGTTTGTATGGTCTTCCATTGTGTATTGAAAATAAATCTAAAGCAGTTGATATATGGTATAAACGGTCTGCCATGTTAATTCTGTTGTTGTGTATCAGTAATTTGTTTTATGAAGGATACTGTTATCTACGAAAGACTTGGCGGTGACCAACCATTCAAAGATGTAACATTGGAACATCTCGAAGAATTTGCAAACATAGGTCAGCAACACCTTAGTTTTAATTCGGCTTTTATTATTTGTGTTGAAAACACTAACTAACATTATGCTGCTGTCATTTGGTTGATAATGAGTAGTTGATTGCTGCTTAGTTAGTATAGTCACTACCTAGTTAGTCTAGTGTGGTTAATCTGAGCAAACCAGTGCTCCCAAGTCTTTTGCAGACTATGTGAGGCTATCTGCGTGCTTCAGTTTGTGTTTTTTCGACATTTTGTTAACAAGCAACACGTTCCCAGCTGATACATGAGGTATGTAGACATTATGTCACATTGTAGAGGCCAATTGATCAGTCTGAAAGACAGCCACGGAAACCAGCCAGCATAGAGAAAGTGAAGTGGGCCTTGTCGCTTTGGATCATTGTCAGGGCACTCGTCTCCCTGTTGAGGCCGTTGAGCAGCCGGCCAGCCAGCATAGCATGGCATCATCATGAATAACAGCATTCCCAAATTCACTATCTTATCACAATCTTTGGGAATATAAGAATGTAATGTGGTATTGCGTAGCACATCATGAGTATGTCTGTCGGCCCACTGCCGACATTGTACCTCCATCCTTTGACTTTTTGAGCTGAAAATTGGCACATCGGTTATTCCTTCCCTGTGGAACGTTTGCACCAATTTTGGTTTTTCTGTGACTTTTGGTTTTCGAGTTATGAGCCCATACGGGATAGATGGACAGACAGAAGGACGGATGAGCAAGACCATAGATAGTGATTGCGCTTCGGCGTGTGGCACACGCACACTAGTGCTGCGATTGTTTTTGGACAATTTCACTGTTTGTTGCTTTGCGAACGCGCTGGTCGACAGCTTCGAACAGTTCTTTAAAACAATCTTGTTCCGCTCTTACTAGTGTGACTAGCGCATTGGAGGTTATTTTCAACGTTATGCGCTCTATAAATCCACGTTTTACTTACTTACTTTACTTACTTACCTTTAGTGCGACCTGTTGGGGTGGCTGCACAAGGAACCGTCTCAGTGCTGGTCGAAAGTTACTCTGCTGCAAACAGAGCATGTCGTTTGTTGCTGTAGGCTTACGCACGCTGTGCATTGCTACGGCGACAGTTACACCGGAGTTCTATGAGACGTGGAAATCCGTTTACTACGAAGCAAGCACCGCAATACACGATCGTGAGCAGAAGCTGGAGGAAGCAGCCGAACTGATTGAGAAAGTGAGTCATTTCGTCTTGACTCATGTTTCCACATTCGTTACTTTATTTCACGGCTGCCACTTGGTCCCTTAAATCCCCTAAAGTCCCTTTTTAAACACTTGGTCCCTAATGTCCCTAAATCTCAAAAGGTGGTCCCTAAAGTCCCTAGTTCTGTGTAATTGGCTATTTTTCAACTTATCCTGACTAAATTTCGCGTTTATATTCTAACTAAAAATGTACTAGGGCTTCTTGTGATCTGCGACATACAAAAACGGGTCGATAAACGCAAGGCTACATTGTTGGAGCACTTCGCTAAGAAGCAGAAGACCAATTGACATTTTAGTATGGTCTGGACAATGGACACATTTGAAAACAGTGTTCAGTGCAACTGTGTCGATAATATGACACTGAACAGTTTAGAATTGAGAACTGAACTATTACATGTGTTTAATTAGTATATTCACATTCTTGGTGTCTAGTATGGTCATGTACAGGAGCAATAGTGACCATAGTGTGGTTTGTCGTGACATTTGGTTTCGTATTGAGCGTAATTTAGGTCCCTTTTTGGTCACTTTTAGGTCCCTTTTGACAAGTTCTGAGGTCCCTAAAGTTCCTAATTTTTGTTAATATATTAGTGGCAGCACTGTTATTTATTCTGTGCAAACTGCTGTATGACCAAAGACTTACAACATTTTCGGCGCCACATTTTGCATTGGGTGACTTCACTTTTTGACTTGACGCTAAGTTAAGCCGACGGTAATTATCTCCACAAAGAAGGCTACAAATTTGCTTGGTATGTTGTTCTGGCAGTTCATCTTCGAAAATTCTGCCAGTATTTTTCGTGAATCGTATTCTTTGAACTGGTATGAGTTCTTGATCAGTGCTTTGTCTTTGTTGCAGGTTACATTACCGGTATTTTGTCATCACTGCATTAAAAATTAATATTGACAATATTATCGTCTGCTTTTGTTTACAAACATCGGAAATGTTTCTAAAACTAAACGACACAGTTTAATTTAAAACGAAAATTGTTTCAGAAAGTAAGTTTTTGCATATGTAATTATTCTGATTGCATGATTTTTGAAAATTAACATTTTACAAGGTAATGTAGCGACACAGTTGAGGTGTGATGGGCTATTTAACAATCACGTTATTGCAAATTTTTCACACAGTGTGCCTGTGAAAAGATTCTGAAATCGGTCAATATTTGGCACTTTTTATGGCCCACAGTGTATGTGTGATTCACCGTGTTTAGTTGCAACTGTTATATTCTCCATATCACCGTTCCCGAGATGCATCATAATACAAGGAACCGTAAACACAAATACTTATTCTATGCTACATGGTGACTTTCGTTTGGTTGTTGTCGTCGTTATTTTTGTCGAAGTTTATGGCTGAAAATACATCATTACCAGACAGTTTGCATCGTTTTACTTGCTACAGCGACATTTTGAACTTGCACTTAAGTCAACTGGACAGTGTTTGTCGGCATCTTGCCGTTGACGTTATATAGGATAGAATAAGTATTTGTGTTTACTCAGACACATTATTATGATGCATTTCAGGAATGGTGATAAACCGAATTGGAATTGTGGTTATATTGTGGTTGCTGGATGATAATACACCAGTCAACTCTGACCACTGCTGGGTTATATGTGTCACATTAGATTTGTTTATTCTACCTAATAAGGGGTTTGATAGCACTGTACTTTATGATGCAATTTCAGAATCTTTGTCTGCTGGGAGCAACAGCCATTGAAGACAAACTGCAAGAAGTGGGTTATCATACACTTCTGCATGTACAGGGTGCGGCAAAATAAAGCAGCCCCCAAAATTTTTTCGCTGTTTTCTCAGCAACCATTTGAAATTTTAATTTCAGACTTTACAGATTTATTTTCTGAAATGTCATGTTCCACGCCAAGTGAAATGTGATTCTGTTGAAAAACGACGAAGTTGTAGACTTTTTAACATCACCGCCTACCGATTTTTCAGCATTAACAATGTTAACAAAATTAAAATTCCAAACGGTTGCTGAGAAAACAGCGAAAAACTTTAGGGGGCTACTTTATTTTGCCACACCTGGTAGTTAGAATAACCGGATGTTCTTTTATGTCATCTGGATGTAGAAGACTAGATTTCAGATCTGTAGGTTAGCATATAATGATCAGCATCATGTTTTATTCTTTACTCGTGACTGTCCACGGACAACATAAGACAGCGTGGCTAATGGTAGCCATTTTTGGCATGGTTACTACTATGTAGTAGGCATGTAACTTGATTCCAGTTAGGCAGTAGTTAACTCATGGTGTAATACTACAAATGAATTTTGAATTTCTTTTTTTGAAACGAACTCAGTATGGTATTAACTATTGCAACAAGTGCAGAATATAATACAAGTATAAAAAAGAAACTGCTGACGAGCTTTCCATGGGTACCAACATCGATGACCTTGAACCCCCAAAATATTGAGTTTTAGTGAACTTTTTTTGTGATTTCACTGGCTGCGACACACATGTCAAGAGTGAATTGCGGTGATGTTGCTGGAGATAGACCAAGACAACTTGCATATGAAATTTTCAGCATTAAACGTAGATTTTAACAGTTGTTTTGGCCCCCTGGGTTCAAGAAGTCCTTCATATGGGGGCGTCAAATTTGGGTACCCCTTTAAAACACATTAATATTATTGCATGTTGTATGCTGATTTGCGAGGTGGCACCTTTGATGCTGTCATGCGTCTCATGAGCAATAGCTCAGACTCCTTGTACTGTTACATTACACTAGCATGTAGGAAGTTTAGACTTATTTTGGTAGGTTTCGGTGTGTATAGCTAAACATGGAATGTCTGTTACAAAAGTGCTTGATTAATTTCATGCAGCGATGTAGCATGAAAGTTTGTGATTTAGGGAATCCCGGAGACAATTGACAATCTTTCGAAGGCAAACATCAAAATATGGATACTGACTGGCGATAAGCAGGAGACAGCCATTAACATAGGTAAATCATTCGTTCATCTGTCTTAGCTCATGAAGAAGTAACAACTGACAGCAAAATTATACAACTTTGGGCTCCAAAGGATTTTGCTGCCAAAAGTGCCTTGTTGTCGCTCGTCAAAAAGTGCAAATTTCGTCAAAAATTTTGCCACAAATGCCGAATTTCGCCAGTTTTTCGCCATCCGAAAATGAGGCCCTTTCAGCAGTGTATAACTGTTACTGCTGTTAACTTATTCTATGAAGTCTTGCCAAACAGTTTGAGGCTTTTGGCTTCTACTTTTCTAAAAAAAACAGGTGACTGCTGAATATTGGGAATCCTGAACAGTTGCTTTTTTTGCTTGGAATCACACTGTGAGTTGCCAGATATCATTAATCATTATATTCTAGAATGTCACATGGTTAAACTTATGACTTAATGCTTTCTCTAGATCTCCGCCAGATTTTGCCACCAAAATGCCATTTTTTGTTTGCCAAAAAGTGCAAATTTCGTCAAAAATTTTGCCACAATTCCCGAATTTTGCCAATTTCGTCAAATGTTGTCAAAAATCAATATTTTTGTCACGACGGTCAGTTTTCGTCATTTCGTCAGTTTTTCGTCAAAAACGAAATCCTTTGGAGCCTATGCAACTTATATCACCATGAACAGTTCGTATTGGAATACATGCAAAGACATTTTTACTGTAATTTGAACATGAGTATTCGGAATCTTGCTTGTGTCAGTGTGGGTGCAGCCTTAATGCAGGTTAGGTTACTCCAGGTTATGTGGTCGCCAAAGGTAAACTCTTGTGAAAATAGTTGTGCAGTACTTTTGCAGGCTAGATGCACTTTCTGCCATTCATCCAACAACATTGTAGTATTGAATGATTCTTGGTTATTTAAAGTGATAGATGCACTTCTGACTCATTTGATTGCTTGCTTGATTGATTGATTGATTTATTTATTTACTTATTTATTGATTGATTATACTTTTCAGAAAAATTTAGCTTGAAATATGATAGAAGAAATTTTGAATAACGCTGGTAATTGCTGATACTGCTGCTGCTGCTGCTGAAACAGTTGTTTGCTACCTGTTAATATCATGTATTTAGTGGTTTTGTTTTCACATCTGCTACATTACATAAGCCTTGATATAATGATGTCATTGATGTCCGTTATGAAATTGTGCATAGCAGCGAATGTTGCTTGTTTTCCATAACTATTGCATATGGCCAATTGTTGCTCTTTCTTATTTTTTTGTATTTAATTGTGGATCTGTTAAACTTTTCTTGTTTCATGTGCAGGTTATTCATGTCGCCTGCTTACACCGACAATGAATGTAATTCTCCTGAATGAAGATTCCCCAGAGGTAAGTTTACTGTTTCTTGTCAATCTCTCTGATCTGTTAACATGTCGATGTAGTAATCTTGGTTTTCCTGCGTGCTGCGCTGCAACTAACTTGTCAACCAGCCAGTTTCGTCAGTGCTTTAGTAAGTAAGTAGATAAATAAGTCAGTGAGTTTTTACTTTTTCAATAGCAGGAAAATACTGCTAGATTCCACCACATTATAATATATGCTACACGTTAAACAGATTACAGAATAAGCAGGTACACATTATTAAAAACGTACTTGTGCTAAAACAGAACCGGGAATGTACTGAAATAATGGCACATTATAGACGAGCAAATTGAACCAGTTTATTCATAATTTAGCGAACAGTTCTGAACCTAATATGTGTAATGTTTGGTTCTAGTGACAGGTTGAGGGTCGAGTGATGGCATTTGCATTCTTGTTACATCTGTTGACGTGTATGGTCCTTAGTTACACCTCGCTTATGTCGTCGTGGTAGGGTGTGGTAGCAGTACTGAACAGTTACATGGACGAATTTGCTAATGTTTGCGGCCGACAAGACCGAGAAAGCAACATCGGGCTTGTCATTGATGGCGAGGTATGTTAACATGTCAGCTGACAGTAATTATGCTTTCATTCTGTAGTCATCTCCATCTGTTGTCTTTCATCGTCATTACACATATTAACTTGATGGTGGTTAATAACTGAATGTAAGTCTAGGGATTATCTCTCGTAGGTAGACAAATTATGGTAGAAAAAAAATTATGGGTTATGTCTAGACCATCCCTGGGACTGGGAACATGCCCGTCAAATTTGAGGTCCATTGCTTTAACTATTTGAAGTTATTAGCATTTAGCACCCACAATTTAGGGGTTATGTGACTCTCTAGCTACGCCCCCTTTTCGAACAATTTTAACTGGTTGTGTCCGGAGTGTGCCTGGGAATGTGCCCATCAAATTTGAAATCCGTCGCTTCAGCCATTTTGGATCTGTTAGCATTTAATCTCCGCTGCTCACACACAGACAGACACGCTTAGACACACTACGATGAACACATTAATTACTTCGCTGTTTTCTACGTTCACTTGGTGGAGATTAAAATGTCATTACGCAGTTAGAAATTTTGGCATGTACGCATGATGCGGTCTTAGTTTATGCAGAGACCAGCGGCCACGTTGGGACTGACAAGTCTGAGATTAGTTGACATAGTAATTATGCACGATGACAGCATAGCGGTTGGACTTGGACTAGCAAGTCCCGGCTTAGTTGATGTCGGGTAATTTCATTCTGGAATTTCCTAGCATAAAGTCGCCCATTCTCGCGGTGTCGCATGTACGCACCGGCAAAGTTGTCATATGCTTACTCTGCTGGAGCCGCGGGCCGTACATTAATATTCATGACGTCTGCAGCCTGGTTGCGAGGGAGACTAACTTTTGTCCGGTGTTTACGCCTGAGCTAGCGATAAGTCATTTGTCGTCGACGATGTCGTGCTTGCGTCTTGTTGCGCTTGCTGTTGCTGTCTTTGCTGATCGTTATCATCAAAATGGTCAGATTGTGTTCAGAAGTTTGCTCGCCGACGTGTTACCGGCAACGAAGTTCAAGCAGTAGTGCAATCACGTCATTTTCAAGTCCATCATTTTCCAATCTTGCGTTTTCCATCCCTGCATTTTCGACGATTTTTCGTCCCATCAATTTCCAGTCCTGCATTTTTCACCCCCGTGATTTCTTCGGCCCATCATTTTCCAGTCCTGCATTTTCAGGCGACCCATCTTAAGCCACTTTCATAATCCGTGAAATGGCTAGATGTTTGTCGGTGAAAAGCCATGCTGCTTCATCCGTAGGCTGTGTGACTAGACTGGGTGTAGATGTAGTAGATGCGCTGTGTTATTCCTGGTGTTATTGCATCTCCAATGTGCTCCAATTTGACCACCAGATTCCGTGAATCAGACTGACAACATATGGAAGACGTGCATTCAGACATGCCAGCCCATCCACTTTGAACGCTCTTCCGAACTATCTCCAAAGCAATCCACATGCTCTGTTTCTTTAGACGTTATCTCAAACATTTTCATTTCTTGTTTCACTAGCACACGGACTGTGTCGGAGTTTTTTTCACAGTTATCATGCTACTTACTTACTGTATGTTGTGATTTCAGTCGTTAAAGTTTGCGCTGTTGCCCTGCTGCCGGCAACGATTCCTGAAGTTTGCCGTTTCCTGCAAGTCGGTGATCTGCTGTCGCGTGTCGCCGCTGCAGAAAGCCGAGATCGTCGAAATGGTCCGCAACGACCAGCATGCTATCACCCTGGCAATCGGCGACGGCGCAAATGATGTCGGCATGATACAGGTTTGATTGACAGTAGTTCTAACTGTAGCGAGATGCAGCGGTGACTGAAATGTGACTGTTGTACATGGGCAGAAAAGTTGTTTGTGATGCCATCTGGAAAATCTCAGAAAGAAAAATTTGATACAGTAAAAAAATTTTTTGGTGAAATGTCAAATTAGTTATTAACAGGCAAATGTTGCAGTATGATTAGCAGAGGGTGGAACGTAATTTTTGTACGTCGTAAAATTGGAAATATAACACAGTGTTACATGTTAGGAGATAGAGCTTTGTTCCAGAGTACTTGGTAATAGTAAGGAACAGGGATATGTTCAAGGTCAACATTTTCAAGGCCAAGGCTACAGTTGTTTAAGGTCAATGCCATCTCTAAGGCCACCGGTGTTCAAGGCCAAGGGTTTTTGAGATAAATTTGCAGTGATTGAGTTAACGGTAAACAAGATCTAAGCAAGCCCAGGCTTGCAACACCGCTCCATGCTTGCGTATTAGTGACATATTTACTTAGTTATTTAGGTACTTACTTATTCACTCGATTACTTACTAGA
>Ga0209052_1000939_pt1 | contig 10186 bp, 7 predicted proteins | sample WorMetHEROISLAND_2_FD_187409 | JGI IMG/M metagenome (GOLD analysis project Ga0209052, IMG submission 187409) | Marine gutless worms symbiont microbial communities from Max Planck institute for Marine Microbiology, Germany - Olavius sp. 4 HERON... | ecosystem: Host-associated > Annelida >...
GCAGATAAACTGACGTGGAAACATATCTAGGCCACGGCGGGTCTGCCAAGCACCCACATTTTGTGGGGTAAGCCCCCCCCCTCCCCCGGCTAAGTCCCCGTGAAGCAAAGCCTGCGATGTGTTGCTGAATGATAAGTAATACTTACTACTGTTTAGGTCTGTAATAATTCAAATTTCAGCGGTGCTTGATCGTTTAATCCAGAAGTCGTGCATGCGGATATCGATCTTCGAGCATTTCACCAATCCCGGGATTTGGCGAGGATAATCCCAGGACTAACTTACGATATTCCGGTTGAGCCTATTAGTGGACCATTAGTGGATCCGTTTAGCTTGATAGCAAACATTAGCAGTTTGCAGCAAAAGACTGATGTAAAAATTAGTCAGCCATAATGTGGAATAAATGTGTTGGTTTATTGTTATTGGTAGGGATCTGACAAAGTTGTCTGTGGTTCGATCAACTATAAGCTATAGCTCGAATTCATTTTTGCTCGATAGTATTTTATTAGTTGATTAACGTGATTAGCAGTAAATTACTATAATCGAAGAATGCTGCACACAGACGAACGGACGGACAGACAGACAGACAGACGGACAACATACGATGTCATTACCCCCGCCATTGCTATTGTATGGCGCAGGTAAAAACAATAAAATATCAGAAACACTATTCAGTGTGGTGATGTGCTGTCACTGCAGTGGCACTTCGTCAGCAGTAAAACATAAGACCACCGGGAACGCGTCGAAGTGAACGGAGTTATTTCAAAGAATGGCCGGGGACTTGGGAGACCGTCACAACATCAAGCCGATCAGTCGGTCGTGCTGTGCACATTAAGTTAACAAGAAACTGTACGATGCCAACGACGTAGATTTGCACATCAGCTGGCACGACTTCGTGTCCAACGACGAGGTTTTGAGTCGTACTGGCCTGTTCGACGTCTCATACATCGTCCGCAAACGAAGACTGGGCCTGTTTGGTCATGTCGCCAGACTTCGAAGTGATGTACCGGCAAACCAGATCCTTCGAATCTGTACCAAGACGAGGGATGGTGACCGGCCCTCGCAGGAGTGGAGACGTGCCAGTGGTCGACCACCCACCACCTGGATCCACCAGATCTGTTGTGACACGTGTGTCACAGCGACTGAGGCCCTGCAGCTAGCAGAGGACAAACCGTTCTGGCGAACAATCGCAACGGCGGGAGGCTTCGGCTGATCGCTTCGCGTCGGTACTACTACTACTACTACTGACTGTTTGACTAACAAACTACGGGGAGGTTGTTATACCAGTTGAGTTAGGTGCTAGATAAACATGAAGAAGATCGTCGGTACGATGCAAGACCAAATATTCATTATTCACTCGACAAAATTAATGCGTCGACGACAGCTTCGATGAACGAGTCTGTCACTGCACGACGGAAGTTCCTTGTCGCAGAAGTCTATCCGTTTGCGCTGGTCGACGAATGAATTCAGCCTGGCGCGATGACGGTCGAGCACATGCCGAACAAGCTATAGCTGGAGCATCGCAATGTCACGTCACCCTGGCAACGACGGTTGCACGGAACACGTCGCGCCGTAACTGGGATGCTATGCGTCTTCACTGCCACGATAAGGAAGGCACCCAGACAAGATCTTCAAGCATTTTTGTACATCTCATATTTATGCGTGACAGCATGTATTGTAGAGTGCTAAGCGCGTATCGCAATTCTCTCCGTCCGTCCGTCCGTCATGGTTTCACGTTCTGGTATACCGATTCAAGCCCATGTCAGATAGAGACTCCGGGTTTTCACCACATGATAGCGTAGAGTGTCTAGTTTCCTGTGACCGAATTTCGTGTCGCCGAGTGAAGAGATTCCCCTCGAACTAGGACATCAAAGAGGGGTACCGCTATTGGCTCGTCTAGCTTGCTAGAACGGTTGCAGATTGGCACAAAGTTGCTGCTTATCATAACAAACACTGCCGACGAGCTTTCCGGGGGTACCAACATCGATGACATTGGAGGACCTGAAATCTAAAAATAGGGGTCTTAGTGAATTTTTTTTGTAGCGATTTCAGGCTGCGACGCGCGTTTAAAGAGTGAATTTTTGTCGAAATTACCGGAGATAGACCAAGGCAACCTATACGTATGAAATTAAACTGATGCTGTGACGCGTCTCATGAGCATTAGCTCACATTTCTTGTTTGGGTAACTGTAAGCGCAGTTTCTGCTATTATAGACTAGTTGTTTCTGCTGCACTACTGCTTTATTATATTGTTTTTTTGTACCTGCTTTGGCGAATTAAATGGTGATAATAATAATAATATTATTATTAGTAGTAGTATTACTCACGTCTTAGCCTATTATGCTACGTCATCCGCGCATTTGAAGACTGTGATACTCTTTAGTTCTATAAGTGGATGTATAGCATGGGATATGAAGCTAAACTAAAACCATAATCCAGTATAACAAACGGCGCAACTTAATTCGGTGATTATTGAAAACTCTCTTGCTTTTCTTCGACATCCGAATCGATGAATGGCCGATCTTTCTGTTTTCTTTCCAAAATCCCCCTTATTTCCGCTTCATCCCCCTTTCTTTTAGCCTCTTTCTTCTCTGCCCTTTCCTTTTCAATTTCTTCTCTTCTCTCCCTTCTAGTCCCCCTGCTGCGAACTTGCGAAGCGCCGCCTCAAACAGGCTAGAGGTCTGGGACGAGCGCTTTAGTCCCCCCCCCAGCATGCAGGGTCCGGAGGCAGGGCCACGGCCGCTAATACATTTATAGCTCAGAAAACGCGTTTAGTGACTACTAATCACGTACATTGTTGAGTCAGTACCTTAAAACAGCAAGTATCAGGATGATTATGTTTAAGGGGCAAATTCACTTATAGGCCTATAGGCCCTATAGAAGAATTGTTCTGTGGGTGCGAGATGGAAACTCTGCTTTAGTCGGCGGCTTGGCGCTAGGCTATGGAGTGGACGAATGAGTTTTGGATCACTACGGCGTTACGCTCGTGGGCACCTTTCGGTGAATAGAACGATAGTTTTGTGCTATAAATAGCTATTATGCGAACTTGTCCAAGATGGCGGAAGACGATGGATTGTTTACATTTGCGTCTGAGATTTTTTAGCGGTTTCTGTTTCGAACAGCTATAACACGGAAGATTTTACGTTGCTCGTTGTTGTACTTGAATTTGTACGTAAATTTGTCGTAAATGACAAAAGCTAACATTGCAATGGATAATTCTATGGAGCCCTTCAACGCTTTGGCCGTTACGATGAACGGCAACAAACGACCGGACGATCAGACGCCGTCGCCACACTACACGATGCCCGGCATTCTGCACTTTCTGCAGACCGAATGGGCGCGATTTGAAATGGATCGTGCACAGTGGGAAGTCGATAGAGCTGAGTTACAGGTTTGCTATGCTGTTCGCATTCGGCCACGGGTAAAAAGCGGATAAGCGGATGTGCGGATCTGCGGATGTCGCAATGGGTAACGCTGTAATTAAGCTATAATTTACTAGTTTTACCCTTCTCCTAGCCCTATTACTAATCCTAACCCCATCCCTAACCATAATCCTAACCCTAACGCTAATCCCCGCCCTTATCCTGCCGCAACATCCGCAGATCCGCACATCCGCCGATCCGCTTTTTACCAGAGCCCTGCTGCATTTTGGTTATTAGATTACTCTTCCAATAATAATTTTTGACATGGATGTAAGTAAGTAATGTGTAAAAATCTAATGCGCTTAGTATGTTTTGTCGTCAGTATCTCATAATGTAGTGGTGCATCGCCGTTTAACGGCCAATAAATGTAGATGCATATTGCATATGTAGGTGTCTGTCTATAAGCACACTTTCAAGTCGCGCCGTCACCAGTTGTTATGGTGTCAGCAGTTGCGTCGGTAGCAAAGTCTCACTGCAGACAGACAGCAAGAGTTGCTGAAGGCCTTCCTGACAGAAGATGGCAAACAGACTTAGGCTACTTCCAGTGACAGTTCCCAGATGGTCCCAGATGCCAACAAGGTGGCTTGCAAACCCGTGCAAAGAACATGCCCAAAATCAGTGTTAACTGCCCTGAGCTGTGATTACCTAACTGATCTCGTCATCTTGGCCACTGCGCCTGTCGTAATGACAGCTGTATTGCCATTGCCCACCTTGCCTGCATAGTTTTGCATTGTGAGTAACAGGCTTTGCATGTGTTCAGTATTGTAAAGAGAACCTAGACATACATTTTGAGACATAACAGTATCGATTACTGCTATGTTGGATTCTTTGGTGTGTTCTGTTAATATTGCCAAAAAAAAACAAAAGAAATTTTTAGCAAGTAATATTGTGTCATTGGCATAGATGTATGGACATTGTGTGACATGATTAAACATTGTATGTAAGAAAAAGTGAACGATGAGTTAATAGGATCTGTAAGCACTAAGCTGCAGTACAAATTCACCAGTAGACAAGTAGAGTTTGCTGCTAGAACAGTTGGCTAATTAATGTATTGCATTTCCTGATCGCTCTTAACATTGTGCAGAATAATGTTGTACTTTCTCATGATTAAAGTGTCTGTTTATTTCAGTTCTTTTATCTCAAGGTGAACTGCATATTTAGTGGTATGGTAGTATGTTGTTAGATTGTTTGCATGAATTTTTCTTTGCTGTGTGATAAGTTTGCTGTTGGTTTGTTTTGTTAGGCAAAGATAGCATTTCTTCAGGGTGAAAGAAAGGGCCAGGAGAACCTGAAGTATGATTTGGTGAGGCGAATCAAAATGCTGGAGTTTGCTCTGAGACAGGAAAGGTTTGTGATGATGATCTGTTTCTCTATGACACTTTTGAGTGCATTGATCCTGTTTATATGAGAGCCTCAAGCACATTTGTTTATCGGGTCAGTCTTGGCATTACTCTTCATCTTAGCTCGGTTTATACCCATGCCATGCCATTGCATTGGTGAGTATTGCCAGAGTATGACAAGATACCCAGACCTTTATCTTACCTGTCTGTCTGGTGTAACGTTGATGGATTGTGATCATACAAGTTCGAGTACTTGGAATTTTATTACACGGTTAATTGGTGCAGTGTCTCAGCTCTGCATGGCAAAACTTCAGCTATCTAGCACTAGGGGAACATCCTCGAATTTGTGGTAGAACAGAGGTGGGGTAGGAATAATGGTGATTTTCAACCGATAAGTTGTCGACGTTGTCGTATCTCAGAAATGGTGAGATATAAGGCCAATGTTACTGTGGATCACTAATCTTAGGAAGTCGCATAAGCCCTTTCAGAATTTCAGATGACACATAAATCATCGACCTTGAATGGACATTATGCCCTCTGCTGTACTAATCATGCATCTTTCAGAGCTTACCACCGAAATTCGAAAGAAGATAGACCCATACTATCAGCAGCAAAAATGTAGCCCACGAACTTCCACTTTCGGGCATTATAAGGTTTATGTGGATGTTCGTGGGGGTTCTGTGGCAAGGGGCCTCAAACGATAGTGGGGTCACCAAAAATGCAATTTTTAGTCATTTCGGGTGCATATGTCTTCAGAACCTTTAGTAGAGCTAAGGCCAGCATTAATATACAGCGACAGGAAGTACTTCATCGACTTTCCAATGACCCTAAAATGCTTGACCTTGAATGACCTTGTGATGTCATTTTAATGATAAAATCTGTTTTCTGCGCCATTTGACTGGATTCATTTGCGTTGCTTTCGAACACAACTACACAAAAGCATTACATTATCGGTGAGTGACAAAAACGTAGCCCAGAGACTCTACTTTCTGGCGATATAAAACTTATGCGCATATTGCGGCGATTTGTTGTATAGATAGTGGCAGATGTGTGTGTGTCTGTAGCACCTATGGCCGTGCAGTGATGGTGTTACTTTGGCTTTAATAGGCAGCATTTTTGGAGTTAGCGGGTTGTTGTGGACTAAAATATTAGTTGTGATGTCACCAACATGCCAGTAGCATTGCTATTTTGCAGCTGCTTTCAAGGTTGATGGTGGACAGTTCTAACAGGTTTAGTGTTCCTGAACTTGGCATCATGTTAGTGTCGTAACTGTCGTTGAAATGTGTTGTTGTTTCATGTGGTTGTCATTTTATTCCATCAGTTATTGCACCAAAAAAAGAAAAAAGTTAGGTATAGGCATAGCAGTTTGGAATCATTTTGACAGTCTGTGTGCCAAAGGTGTCAACAGTTAACAATTGATCATTTTGTCTTGTGCTGATTGTAGGTGCAAATATCACCGACTGAAGTATGGAACCGAACTGGAACAAGGGGATATGATTCCACCAAAATTTGAAAAGGAGTTAAGAGGTATATGACATTGTTTTCTTGTTACTGTCACTACTGTGGGCTGTGGCATTTGTGCTGAAAGTTAATAAGTAGCTTTTCATCAGCACATGAATGACCGACCTTTTGCTGTAGCAGGCATGTTGTACTGTATAGAGATGGATTAATATGAATAGTAAATAATCAGAAAGATACTGCAGAGATGTAAATTTAGTGCAATGTTGTTTACCTGCCGTAAAGTGGAAATAATGAAGAATAGAGTTGACCGAGGATAAAATAGCAAAAATTGTTTCAAAGTCAAACGAGTGTTAAAGAAGTGCCAGCATCAGTTGCTGATGTCGTATGAGTTGGACATTGCTTCAGTATAATATATGCTTCACTGGTAGTTGGCATCTTGGTGCTTTGTGGTTGATAATAATGTTGTAATGTGTGATTAGCTGTCAGTTGATGTTCGAGTTGTTAACAATGTTGTGAGTGTCAGTGGTGTCATGAATTGATTGACAGATGATCGTGTCAATGGTGACTTTGTCAGTCATGCTAATGACAACAGTTCCTCGTGGAAAAATGGACGTCAGCTTCTCAGACAGTATGTACTGCTGACCTGTGTCGGAATTTACTGTTTTCATGTAATTGCCCGTAAAAAGGGCTCTATATTCTGATCACAGTAAATGATGGCATTGGCTGATTTTTGGCATGTCATGGTTTGAGGCTGCTGATTGTGGGCACTCTTTATCATCACAGTGGACCACAGCTGTAATTACCGTAAAACTTCTAATACAAGCCGGGTCTCTAATATAAGCTGGGTCTCCAGTACAAGCCGGGGGTCTGACGCATCTGTTACAATAGAAGCCGGGTCTCTAATAGTAGCCGGGGTCATGTCAGCTGTTTATAGTCTATGGTATACGTGGCCGAAGTATAGACTCTAGGCCTACCGTTTTGATAAAATAAAACTCAAGCGCGTCTCATGTTTCAAAACATAAAGCAAAGCAAAGCAGTAGGGCTTATATTGGCGCAGGTTGTACCTCGACTATGCCCATAACGTGCAAAAGCAAACATAACATGTACACCGTGACCGTATATAGGCCTGCACACAAAAAAAATTTAGTCTGGCAAGAGTGGGTCATGTTTTAATAGAAGCCGGGTCTCTAATACAAGCCGGGGGTCTGAGGTATTTGTTCTAATAGAAGCCGGGGGCTTTTATTAGAAGTTTTACGGTATCTCCGCCAGGTGAATTAAGCATTCACTCGATTCTGTTGGTCATTCTGTCTGTGTCTACGCACAGCGGCGTGATGTCATAGACTCATAGTGATATTAACATCATTGCATTGTTATTACGTCACCGCACATAGCTTCAAAATGGTTAAAGCTACGGACTTCAAATTTGACGTGCATAATCCCATACATGATCCCTTAAAAATTTTTTGACAAGGGGTGTGGCCAGGGTCACGTGATCCCTAAATTCTTAAGCATTAAATGCCACTAGTTCCAAAATGGTGTTAGAACTTTTTATGGCATGATGGCATTAATTCTGCTAGTTGCAGTTAATTCCTTTGGCGTTAGTGCATTAAATTTAAAGCAAGTGTCATATATGCAAATGCAAACTATTGTGTATTTATACACTACATGTCTCATGTGTTTGCGAATGTTGCAGATATCTTCAAGAGATTGGCTATACTGATACAATAATAGACGTTCGTTCAGCGCGCATCAGGCAGATGCTTGGTTTGCCATCTCATGACACCGCAGCAGCAACTGACTCAAAGATTCAAGCTAGCAGTGATCTGATGTCTGCTGGTGGAAAACGCATGATTGACACACAAGGCAATGGGTGAGCGCTGGCTGCTGTCTTTGAATGCATTCATACGTTGGAACAGTGCAGACTGTAATTTGATGAATACAGCTTATTAGCTGGCTTCTGTGTTTTGCCTACAAGCCTTTTAACACAGTAACACCTTCACCTACGTAGCTAAAGGTAAGATAAAGGTCCGAGTGTATTCTCATAGTTTTGTACTAGCCACTACCGCCGTATGGAATACCCTTTCTCATCGATGCCAAATGAAAACTTTTCATATCCAAAGTTTCCGGCATTTTTAATGTCGCAACCCACTCCTTGTGCCTCAGTTGGCAGGCATCTGGCCGACATTGTGCTCTGTATAAATTTACTTACTTGCTTAAAGTAAGTGCATACTCAACAAAATCTCTGATGCGCTTAAAGACATGATATGGTGTGAATTAGGGTTGTATTTCGAATTTAGATTATTCGATATTTGTTTGGTTTGTTCGAATTTCGAATATGTTTTGGATTATTCGATATTCGAATTCGTTTGTTAATTGATGCACCGCTACATGTTAAAGGTGCAATAAACCACTATTTACCGCCAACAATGGCTTGCGTTGTTTATTTCGCTTCGCACGCATCAGAGTAATTAACGCCGCACGCCGCCGAATTCATAGCACTGTACGGCGCTATACAGTAGGGGGCGCACCGCCTCAGGGCATACCCGCAAGCGGAGATCAGCGGACACGCGGACTGCTTTGATGTTAGCTGCTGCAGCCTGCAGCAGTGCTGACAGTCCACCGCCCTTCTCAAATAACCGCTGCGGTCACGCTGATCTTAGACACTTCCTCCACAGTTGGTCGAATGCCGTACGTTCTATAGGGTACTACTTGTTAACTAGCAGTACTCCAAAGATCCGAATATTCGAATAATATTCGAATAACACAATTCGAATTTCGAACAGGGAAAAAATTTGAATAATACATCCTTAGTGTGAATGTGATGTTATTAGTGAGAAGTGAGATGTAAATGCTGTAGGTCACATGCGAGGAAGCTGCAGCCGTTACTGGCTGGCTCGGACCTGGCCAACAATGAAGAGACAATAATGGCGTCGTTTGACTTCCTTGCCAGTGAAAATGTGGATGACGACGACGATGACGACGACGACGATGATGGCATGGCCAACGGTGACAGTTATAATAGCCATGACCCCAGAGCGACGGCCGAACAATTCATGGCAGACAGATTCCAGGTGTTTATTACATTTGGTTAAATTTGGTGCAAAAGATTCTGTTTCGTTAGATGTTTCACTTGCTATATGAGAGTGCTTTATCCCTTTGTCTTAGAATTTATTGTCATTTCTTGCGGTGATATTAGTAAAATAAAGGGCTGTACTGGAATTCGGCTCCGGCTTTGGCCGAAATCCAGCCATTTTTACAAATCAGCCAAAAATCCGGCTCCAGCCAAAATATAGCCCGATTTTGCTGGATTTAGAAAACAAGATATCTGAGCTAATGCTCATGAGATGCGCCACAGCATCAGTTTAATTTCGTATGCAGGTTGTCTTCGTCTATCTCCAGTATATTTCAGCGAAAATTCACTCTTAAGTGTGCATCGCAGCCTAAAATAGCAAAAAATCACTTAAAACCCACATTTTTGGGTTCAAGGTCGTTCAAGGTCATCGATGTTGGTACGTGCGGAAAGCTCGTCAGCAGTGCTTGTTATGATCAGCAGCAAGTCGGTGTCTATCGGCAACCATTCTCGTGCTAGATTAGTCGACTGTACAGAAATCGCACGTTTTCAAGGGGGTACGCAAATTTGATGCGCTCGTACGGAGGACTCCTTGAACCTAGGGGGTCAAGTCACTGCTGAAATCTACGTTTAATGCCGAACATTTCATATGCAGGTTGTCCTAGTCTCTCTTGAATGGTTTTGGCACAATTCACTCTTAAAATGTGTATTGCAGCCTAAAATTGCTAAAAAAAGTAACAAAAACCCCGTATTTTGGGGGTTCATGGTCGTTCAAGGTCATTGATGTTGGTACCACTGGAAAGCTCATCGGCAGTGCTTGTTATGATGTGCAGCAAGTCTGTGTCTATCTGCAACCATTATCGTGCTAGATTAGTCGACAGTAGCAGAAATTGCACG
>Ga0209052_1000940_pt1 | contig 10186 bp, 6 predicted proteins | sample WorMetHEROISLAND_2_FD_187409 | JGI IMG/M metagenome (GOLD analysis project Ga0209052, IMG submission 187409) | Marine gutless worms symbiont microbial communities from Max Planck institute for Marine Microbiology, Germany - Olavius sp. 4 HERON... | ecosystem: Host-associated > Annelida >...
GATTACGAAGGATGAAATCACTATGTATATATGTAGCTATGCACTGTTTTTGAAGGAAATGCTAATATTCATCTAGTAATGAATAGTTTTGGGACACTTTTCCATGACAAAATTTTTTCCCTGACATTTCCCTGACTGTTAACAACATCCCTGACATGTTCCAAATTCCCTGACATTTCCAGGTTTTCCACACAAGTGGTAACCCTGTTAATTCCAGCTTCTTCTGCAATTCATCTCAGAAATGACCTAAACTGTGTCGAGTGGGACGTTAAACCTTGCTCAACCAACCAATCTGCAATTCATCTACAAACGCAAAAGCTTACAACAAATTAAAATTAGTCCATATTTGCAAAAGTTCCGACAGATAAAACAAGCAAAGATGTCGGCCCAGTGCTGACATAATATGCGGCCATCCACCTAGCTACACACTGCATCGTGCCACTCTAACCCTAACAATAATCCTGACCTTCAATCATTCGAACTAAAACTTGGCATTGGGGAACGTTCCGACCAATTCTGCTTTTTCTGTTTTTTTTTGTGCAGCTGTCATAACAAACCACATTCTGGGTCTGGGTCTGTTACATATGGGTGGCTAACTCGGAAACATAAAAGCATAGGAAAATCAAAACCAAACCAAGATTTGGTGAACATCTATCAATCATGCCACGGATGTCATGGAAACATCACGGATGGATGTGCGGACGCATACACAGACAGTCGAAATCAAACATAACATGTCCGGTGGCTGGGGCATAGAAATGTCCGAGTGAATCCACCAAAGACGTTCTATTTTTAGCTCTAGATTGGCAGCGTATTGGCCAGCGCCTATTCAGGCTGTGGCACAGTGCTAGCCTATACTGTCGTCACGTGACTTCCGGCTAGGCTAGCAGCCTTCACAACAGCCATGCTTCATTGAGAACAATGGGCATCGCTCGAGATACCGTACTATTAATAAAAAAAAAATTAAAAACTGCAATTTTGTGAGCATAATTTAGTATACGGCCATATATACGATAATCATTAATAATCGATAATTAAAAATAGAAGGTCTTTGGTTGGCTATACTGTCGTCACGTGACCGCAGGCGGTGCCACTGCGGAAGGCAGAGCTGCTAGTCTATTTTTAGAAGGTCTTTGGAATCCACCAACCTTGAGACCACTTCAGGCGCCATCCAGTACGGCGTGCCGACCATCGTCTGGCGCTTGTCACGGTCCGGCGTCAGCTGAGCACAGAAGCCAAAGTCGGTGAGCTTGACCTCACCGTTCATGCCGAGTAGAACGTTGTCGGACTTGATGTCGCGGTGGATGATGTCCTGACGATGCAGGAACGCCAGAGCCTCCAGGCAGCGTCGACAGATCCCTGCAATTTGAGCCGGTAACGATTAGAAACATAGAAACTTTACGTACGTTTTGACTTACACAGGCTATCAGCTACTCAGCTATCACAAATGCAGTAAGAGACAATCACATAACATAAACAACTAAATGGTCACTACTTTATAATGCTGTCTGAGTGATGTAGATGAATTGAAAATTTAAGGATTGTTTTTCAATCATCAAATTTTTTTCATGATTAATCAGGTGATTGATCACAAGTTTCGAAGCTTTAACTTTCAATTATTCTGAATGTTACATAACAGTGACGTGGCAACTCACGGACTATATTTCACAAGGTAGTGTAGTGACACATTTGGCAGGTGTGATGGGATCTTTAACGATCACCTAATTGCAAATAATGCAGCGTATCGGTAAAACGATTTGCAAATAGACCAGCCAGTATTTGGTGCAGTAATGACAAAAACTTTGGGTATTCCTGTTCATTGGGCCACTAAAATTTTATAACGATTAATAATCGCAGGGGTCCTAGCAGAAAGTAGTGAAGTTTCAGGAGAAAGTTTTTAGTAAATTTCAGGACAACTGCAGGACATTTTAAGGTCGCAAAACGTAGAAAATCATTACGTTTTTATGTACCACAAATCAGTCGTAAACATCCAAAAGGAGCCATTACAACTACCAGGGCAATGTTACACAAGAAACCATGATTGTCACAGTCTCAAAGAGAAACAAAACATAAAATTGGATCCACACATGAAGTAAACAGATAACCAACGCTGCAAGTAAAACATTAAACTGCCACTAAGCACGGACAACAATGGTTAATATCAGGACATTTGTACTACTAAATGACTGAGATTTCAGGACAATTTTGCAATTTCAGGACTGTTGGGACCTGTGTAATTGTGTGATAAATCATTCTAATTCCGCAGCTGTACCTGCAATGAGGCCCTCGCTGAGAACAGTCTCTGTGACCACGTCGGTCAGGGCTCCTCCCTCCAAGTACTCCATGATGACCCACAGCTCGTTGCCGACCAGGAAACTCTCAATGTAGTTGACAATGTTCGGGTGCTGGGACTCATGCATCACTTCAATCTCAGTTATGATCAGCTCCTTCTTCGGCTGATGATCCAGATCCATCTTCTTAATAGCAACTAGTTCACTCGTGTACACATTGCTGGCCTCACAAACTGTACCGGACGCCCTGGAAACATACAATACGCTACTACTACTACAACCACTACAACTACTACTACTACTACTGCTACTGGTACTACTACTACTAGTGATACAGACGTGCTTAATAGCAACTAGTTCACCCGTGTACACATTGCTGGGCTCACAGACTGTACCGGACGCCCTGGAAACATACAATACGCTACTACTACTACAACCACTACTACTACTACTACTACTGCTACTACTACTAGTAGTGATAAGATGTGCTTAATAGCAACTAGTTCACTCGTGTACACATTGCTGGCCTCACAAACTGTACCGGACGCCCTGGAAACATACAATACACCACTACTACTACAACCACTACAACTACAACTGCTACAACAACAACAACAACAACTACTACTACTACTAGTGATACAGATCCATCTTCTTAATAGCAACTAGTTCATTCATGAAGACACATTGCTGGCCTCACACACTGTATTACAACCACCGCCACCACCAAAGCTTTCTTTGAAACATTCAAACCATAATGGGTAAACCTTCCCTGACTATTTCTGACATCACTGTATAGTGACATCGTCACATTTTTTGCACAATGCTGTAACTATAATTAACTCTTGATACCTGCCCACAGTGACATCAAAACTAATTCTTATTCTTATCTGTCAAATTAAGTAATCAACTGACACAAAAAGCCTCATTCTGATCTACAAAGACTGCTGCTAATTCTTTGTGTGACTACCGTCTGTGACAGTAAATACAGTTGGATCGTAACTGTCGCCGATAAATGCCATTATTAACAAAATGTCATCACGAAGTTTCACCACTTTAAGCCATAAACGGTTGGCAAAACTGTGGAACCTTTGAATCTCTTCTGCACCAATAATTACTACTTTTAAATTGGGATTCACTGGCCAAGTTTCCAGGAGTTATTTAAGCCGTTGGAGCAGGCTTGTTCATAAGCAACCAATAGCAACAACGTTCTTCATCAATGTTCAAACACACAAACTACAAATAGTTAATGGCAATCACAGTCTAGCTGAAAGACACAACTAGCTAACCTTGGCTACTAAACTATTGTGGAAAATGGAAATAATCAGCAGGCAATTTTAACTCTAACCTAACCTACATCAGAGTGGCTAGTTTACAGTGAATCCAAAATCTCTTGCACAACTTTTTCACCATGAGAAAAGATGACCTTCGCCTTTTCATTAAAAGCGAGATTACTACATCGTGCACTCTGAATTTTAGCAAATTCAGCCCAAAACTTGAACTACTAATGTAAAGGATTATAGCAGCTTTCAGAGGGAAAATATTCATTCATATTACAATAAAAACATATTAAGGCTTTCTATTATATAGCATACAGAAACAAACAAAGAAATTCTGCTAGAAATAGAATACAAAAACAAACACATGAAAACTCAACAAATGTTTTAATTTATTATGACAAAACATACACACTGACTCACCCAGAGCCGACTCGCTTTTTCATGGAATACTTTCTCTTGGGATCTTCCCTGGACACCAGTTTCTCTGCACATCAAAAGATAACTCAAATTATTAGTTCAATAATAACCAGCATAAAACAACAACACTGCCTCAACAGTAGACCTGATGTCTGGGAGCTCATCCATTTGCTACACTTTTAAGCTGGCATTGGTTAAACCCAACTATATTAGTGCCCACACTGGTCGACAAGGTAAATTTGTTAATGGCTAGTGTCTATGGGGAGGCAGACGCCCTAAAGAGATGAGTAATTTCGACAAATTTAAATAGTATCCTAAACACGTGGCTTGACGTGCAGATACAGAGTTTCAGAGACATTACCCCGATCAGAACTGAAGCTTATCGACCAATTTCCCATCTCCAACACAATGCAGTGCTATGAATGCAGAGTCAACAGTCAAACTCCATTGTATGTTTCACAGTTCATGCAGTACATCTATTCTGCTGAACCCACAGCACAGCACACTTAGTGACAAATGCATCAGAAAACACAAAACAGAGAGAACAAAAACAAAGCCCAGCATTACATCGGGTAAGGCAGGCCTTTTCTGTCACAGCCAACGACACCACAATTTCCAGATATGACTTGAATTAAAAATTGAGAAGTCTCCTTTTAAACACAATCAAATACAAAATGTTACAGGACATCACGGGGAAAAGGACCATGAGAACAGGAAGAGAGAAGCTAAAGACCGAAGTGGCTGGCAGTTAAGAGACTGTCATAACCCAGCCTCTAGGGCAGAAGACTGAAAGGGGCAAACTATCGCAGTCTATCCAGGCGTAGTATGACGTGTAAATCACTAACGCAATGCAGAATGTATCTCGGCATCCGTCATCTTCTTCTTTGTCTGTTGCGGCTTCTGCCGTTTCACTGACATCTCTCCTCCGCCATCTCCGTGCTTCTTCTCCGATTCCTGCAACAAACACAACACTCAAACTGTGTTGGGGGCCTGCAATGCTAACCACAGACCCCAAAATATTTAGTATTCCAGGCCTGGAAGGCAAAAGTCACATTTGAGAAACTTTAATTCACCAGATCATGGTAGCAATATACAGCATATAAAACATCCAGCAAAAACGAACTTAGTTAAATCAGTTATAACTGGAGAGCCGACAACGCTTCTCCGTCGACGATCCAATTGCACACTCGGCAATACAAAGTCAAAATGTTCGCGACACATTTTAACAACCTGCATATCTGTTGTTTTAAATAACTTCATGAAAAAGCGATTAATCACAAAGTCTAGAGAGGCCAGCTGTGACTTATTTAGAGGAAGTGCTTCTAGTCCATATAATAAAATTTTAAAACTACACCCAGCAAACCCATCGACAGCTTAAGACGAAGCTTGATCACGACAGTTTACTAGCACATAATTCTGCTGACCATCTTCTTAACTCTCAGGCAAGAACACACAAGAGACAGGAATCATGGGCTCACTTCATGAGCCCCTCCCACAGACGGTTCTGAAATAATGAAACAATAACAAACAAAATGTTGTATTCTGATAAATTCATATAGCTTGCTTACTGGCCACCATTTCTAGATAAATGGGCCGTATCCCAGTGGGGCTATTTTCATCTCCTAGACATTGGCCGTTGAGCCCGTAGGTGGATGGATCACTGAGTCTGTGACACATGGCCAGTGTGATGCCAGACCTACGGTTACCTTCCCGGCTGCAGAGCGTCACCGCCCTTTGGCCGGTACCAAATTATACTGCTCGGTTACAGAGTCACATGGATGTGAACTCGTGACCTTTCGATCATGAGCCAACGCCGTAACCACTGAGCCACCAATCAACACACCATTTCTAGCTACGAGTTTAGTTGAACACTGACTTCAGCACCGACCGGTTTCTGCTTATTTTCTGTGTCCTTGTTCTTCGGTGGCAGTATCGGCAGACCGTTGCTATCGGCAACTAACTCATTCTTGTTCTGCTCTTTCATCACGTCCGGCTCAGCGGAGAGGTCCTCCACAGACCTTGCTCCCATGTACTTCTGTCCCAGCGGTTCACGCAGTTTCTTGTCAAACACCTGAAGAGCGTCCATCACTGCCTCCGGGTTTTGTCGCCGCTCGGCCTCACTGAGCACAAACAACAGTACACACTCTACTTAAAATAGCAGCGGTCCCAGCAGAAAATAGTGAAATTTCAGGACAAAGTTTTTAGTGAATTTCAGGACGTTTTAAGGTTTCAAAACGTAGAAAATCATTGCGTTTTATGTACCACAAATCAGTCATAAACATCCAAACGGAGCCATTACAACTACCAAGGCAATGTTACACAAGAAACCATGATTGTCACAGTCTCAAAGAGAAACAAAAGTCAAAACTGGAGCCACACATGAAGTAAACAGATAAGCAATGCTGCAACTAAAACATTAAACTGTCACTGGGCATGGACAACAATGTTCAATATCAGAACATTTGTACTAAATGACTGAGATTTCAGGCAATTTCAGGACAACCTTTGCATTTTCAGGAGTGCTGGGACCCCTGAAATAGTGATTAGAGACTGAGCCTGTAAACAAAATGAGAAACGCCAAGCATTTACAGACCGGTCAGCAAGCAAAGGAAATGCCAAAGAATGGAGAGAGATCTGCTAGCACTACCTGGACAGACTCTCAGACTTGTCATAGGCATAGGTAGGTCTAAGCCTAAGGGTAGTCTTGGTTGCCCTGCCCTACACTGGAAATTGAAACACAAACAGCAGACAAAACTATATACCAGCATAAATCCAACCACATACAGTCACAAACACACACACACACACAACACACACTTCACTTTAATGACACTTTTCATGTATAGCTGGCATTAAAAGTTGAGCCCTGATTTTCTTCCTGTTGCTTTGAATGGACAGGCCAAAACTTTTCATAGCATCCTTAGCACTATCTCACTAAGTGTACCTTTGACATCTCTTTTAGCTAGTTCTATCAAAGCAAGAACATCATTATATGCATGTTCAAACCAGTGTCATTTTGGGCTGGTTTCCCATTCTTTTAGTTAATTTAACTATAACCACCAGTTTACATTCATTCGTTGCTTAGTAACGACAGTTGTTATTGGACAATGCTGATCATGTGCAGTAAACAGACGAATCACTCAGTGCAGGCACAGACATAACGAATATCAATGAGCTACAAACTTCTTAATGACCAATGGTATTTTACCATATTTGGTCATGCTCTGAGAATTGTCTCTGACCTTTTGATATCAATACTAATCAGTTCATCTTTGTTCCAAAAAGAGCTAGTGAACGATAAGAGAAGATTCACACATTCATACCAGAAAAATTACAGAAATAACACCACAAACAGACAGATGAGCTATGGGCAGACAACAAGATAACAATGTATCTGGAACCACCTGATGATGGTGGCAGAGGCATAAAAACAAATCTGACCTGATATTGGCATCCTTCAGCCACTGTGCCCAGGACATCGGCAGGCCTGTGAATGTGCCCCTTTCAGGGTCAAAGCCGACATGGCAGTCGTGTGTCACGTTCGTTGGACCCGATATGTTCATCGCAGACTCGCGGTCGTCCCGGTCCCGCTCTTCCGATGACCGGTTTTTCCGCTTAAAAAAACTCGGCAACTTCTGCATGCTGCGTGTCTACCTGTCAACAACACATCTTCATCTACTAACTACTGGTGCCGATTCTTGCTAAGATTTCTTCATTAAATCAGGTAGAGCAGTGTTCTAGCACAGCGGTTTTCAAACTGGGGTCCGCGGACCAAAGGGGGTCCGCGACGGGTTCCCAGGGGGTCCGCGAGAGGATTCCGAAAAGTAGTCATTGTCTGCACGGTTTTTAACAATTTACAACCCACGTTTTCAAATTTGCACACATAAATCAGTCACTCAGTGCATTGCATGGAAGTGTTGCCCCGGTTAGGCACGACAGGCTTTCTGTTGATGTCTCTTAAGAAGTGCTGCGCGTGCGGGTGTAATTACGTCATGCATTTTGAACCTCATTTAGTGAGTGTAACAAGTGTGGGGGTCCGCCAACTATGCCTGAGGAGAATAGGGGTCCATAGTCAAAAAAGTTTGAAAACCGCTGTTCTAGCAGACACACTAAAGCCTGATTCTAATCACTAATCCAAAACCCTGACCCTAAACCCGGTCTATAACCGTAACCATGCTTGGAATCTCGACAAAATGCGCATTCAGACCTGGAGTCACATAAAATATACGTTCTACTTTCGCACCTGGAAACAATTCGTTTGACAACCAGGCAGTCCCACCTTTACTCAGAACTTGCTTTTACTCTGTTTAAGACTCCAACGTGAAACCTGGCACTGTGTTATGCTTAGCGCCAGAGGACTGATGTGAAAATACAAATCCCACTACAGCACAATGATATATTGTAAGAAAAACACCTGAAAATCACACAAAACAACAAAAATAATATATAATGACCATAAACATAAACACAGAATAGCGCATCGACTTCCTTTTCAACTCTATGTTCGGAGTGGACGTCACGTAGTGTTGCACGGTATTGGAAAAATCTGCTGATCGTCGCTTGGCGTGTCGAAAATGGTTTCCAATCCCGGGATCCCGAATCCCGGGATCCCGGACGTTTTCCCAATCCCAAAATTCCGCGATTGCGTCCCTGCAAATCCCGGGATTTCGGGATTGTAACATTTTATTTGCTTAGTTTATTCTATACTTCATTTCACTCAATAGGCCGATCTTTCGTAAAGATTCAGGGACTGTAAATTCCAGGAACCGCACATCACTGGTACGCTCGCCCAAAGAAATTCCAATATTCTAGCCGAGAAGCACGTGTGACGATTAAGCGAATCTGGTAGTCGGTATTAGATGAAAATGAGGATAATCACAATGGTGAATGGTTTAAACAATTAATGTAAAAAATAAGACGTAGAGACGTAGACGTAGAGCGGTTCGCGGGCGCAGGCCTAAGCAATAAAGGTGGGCTACAACTACAAGTACATGTCGATTTCACAAGAAACAAACGGTGCCAGACAAAACCGACTTGACGGTAGACAAAAGTGACTTGATCTGACTTGGAACGTTCAAGTCGACTCAAGTCGACATCCCAAGTCGACTCCCAGGTCTGCTATTGGGTGACCGTGAAGCCAAGCCATATTGATGATTAATGGAATAACTAATTATCTGCAGCCACAAAAGTATAATTGGATGGACATTGCACAGATGTGGACGTAACCTGTTGTAACTTTAACTGTAACTGTAACTGTCACTGTGCTTACTTTAATATTACTTGTCAAATATCGATACCGGGTATATGGTGTCGAAATTCTGATATCAACCCATCACCGGCCACCGCCTCCGCCCACCGCCATTGCCGGAAGTAAATAAAGTATGTGTTTATGTTTATGTTCAGTTAAGTTTTTGACAATTATATTTGCGGTGGCTTAACGTGTCTTCGATCTTAGTCGGCGATTTCACGTCATGTAGTATCGCATATGTTGGACGAAAATAGAGACCCTGCTTCCGGATATTCATTGATGATGATACTGTGGTAGTTTTAGTCGCGCGAAGATCATGTCAGTATGAACAAGAACCCGAACAGTCTCACGCGGCTGACGGAGTTCGAGCCTCATTCGGACGACATAAAACCCGCCGGGAACTTCTTCTACCGGCTGTTCAAGCGCACGGGCAGTACCGCACAGCAGCGGGATGCGGACCCGTTTGTACCCGTTCTACGTGACGTGGCGGACGACGACGAAACGGATGGCGATAATAACGCAAACCGAGATGAGAGCAACGGTGGGGAGAGTGACAGTGTGGCCGCTGAGACGTCGCCAGTGGCTGATAGTAGCGTGCCGGCGCCGGCTGCCAGCTCGCAGCTGCTGCCGGAACGCACGCTGTCCAGCGTCCTCAAACGCCTAAGTCGCATCGTGGTAGGCAGCAGCGGCCAGAGCCTGCAGGAGTACAAGGACAGCGACTTCAAGCAGTACTGGATGCCGGACAGCAACTGCCACCAGTGCTACGAGTGCGGACTGCGGTTCAGCACGCTCAAACGTCGGCATCACTGCCGTATCTGTGGTCAGATCTTCTGCCACAGCTGCTGCAGTCAGCAGGTTCCCGGCAAGATCATCGGCTACACCGGCTACCTGCGGGCATGCACGTACTGCTGCAAGGTTGTGCTGCAGTACGTGCATGCCCGCAGGTAGCC
>Ga0209052_1000941_pt1 | contig 10179 bp, 8 predicted proteins | sample WorMetHEROISLAND_2_FD_187409 | JGI IMG/M metagenome (GOLD analysis project Ga0209052, IMG submission 187409) | Marine gutless worms symbiont microbial communities from Max Planck institute for Marine Microbiology, Germany - Olavius sp. 4 HERON... | ecosystem: Host-associated > Annelida >...
GTGCGTACCTGTGCCAACGTCACGCACTGGTCCCTGGGCCAATCCCGTTGCCAATGCTGGTAAGTGTGTTTGCCGCCTGTGAAAACTCTATGGACCCTAGAGTCCTTGATCCGAGGGTTTGTCACACTGTCTTCTGAGTGGTCTTCTGCAGCATTTGTCTCAATTCAAGTCCGGTCTACGACATGGCAGTTTTCATCAACGTGAATGAAGCTTTCTGTGTGATGGTTCATCTGTTGTCTTGCCTGATATAATGTTAGTGATGGATTGTTTATACTTCACCTTGCTGTGATGTCCGTCTCAGCATTGTCTGTTCAGTGTGCTGAGGGTCAGGAGGTCAAAGGTCAGGGTTGTGGGTCATTAAGGTCAATGTGAGCTCCTTGTAGCTGTGGTTGTCACTATCACATTATCGGTATTGAGCTGCTTTTCTTGGCAATGCTGACTTGCAGACTTGTTTGTCTGAGGAACAGTGTTTATTGTCCAGCAACTCAGCTGATTTAAATGAAATTCATGAGGCACTCCCTGCTGCAAAAATGTAGACTTAATCTGTAGTAGTAGTTGATCGGTAGCTAATGCTGTATTTACATGTTAATACAATACAATATTCTTTCATCGCTGTCGTAGTCAGACCACTTTGAAGGTGACATACAATCATACAAGAGACAAGTAACTGCTACACGCAGGACAGTACTGTGCAGTGGTGAAAAATAAGACCGTAGTACAAGTAGGCCGATATTGATATTGTCTGTCTGTATTGTTTGTAGTCGCCACGTTGCTAGACAGACGTTAATGCCAACACCTGGTCGCCAGTTGTCCAGTATGAGACGAGGTTAGCTGCAACTTTGTTTGTTGCTTCTGCGTTTGATCTTTGTGGCATAGGCAATGTTTCTTCATTGTTGGGGTTCTCAGTGCAAGTGTGGCCTAAGGCAGAACTTGAGTATCTTCCATCGTATTTTGCCTCATGTAAAAGTTCAGCTTTAGTTCAGTTCTGTAACCATATTTTGTTTCACGCAAGTCTTATAACAGAAACTTATGACGGCTACGCAGATGCATAATAGCTGCATAAATACATCTCAGTCTTTAGCAGTTATAGCCAGACACTGGTAGTCAGACTCAGCAGGTTCTGCAAGCAGGTGGCCGAAGACATATCTCTAGATGTGTGACTCTTACTCTTATAAAATTGTCAATTAGTTGTCAGTTATCATTTTCTACTTTGAGCTTAGTTGCAGGTACTCGGAACTTTCCATTGATTGTGGTTCATTTTTAGCCTTTAGAATGTATTGCAGATATTTTTATAAGATAAAAATTGATTTTACTTTGTTAACTCACACTGCACCTGTTTTAGCAGCTGATAACGTCGAGGGAGAGCACAGTTTGAGAACATTGTCAGCTTCAGCTGCTGCTGCTGCTACTACAGAATGTGCTTCATTCAGATCAGTTGATAATCGTCAGATTCAGAACAACAAAAGACAGACTGCAGGTGATATATTGTGCTGACTAACTTATGCTGTTATCTTTGAAGCACAGTCTATCTCTGTGGTCACAGTATAGAATTTTCTATTGTGGGGTAAAAAGTGTGAGACACGTGAAAGCCTTAGCTTTCTGGTAGAGTTATACAGTTGAATAGTAATAATGTCACAATATTACATATCAAGGCAGATGTTGCTCACACTTTGATGAATGAAATTTTAATGGGGTTATAAATGTGTGTTTTGTTAAAAAGAAAATGCATCAAATAACTTACATCAGGTTGCCAACTCTATTTGGCTAAAGTACCAAATGTAGTGTATTTTTTTCGTAAAAATACAAAAAAATTCAGCAACAATAAAAGCATTTATCATGCTGTCAAATTAATGTCAAACTGATACGAACATTTAGTGTTACTAACAAGCTATAAAATATAATGCCATATTTGAAGGATAATGCCAAAAAGTGGCAAAATGCCAAACAAACAAAATTTTTGCAGCCAAATTTCTTTAAAATTTGAAACTGGATTTATTTGGCATTTTAAAATGCCTGCTGGCAACCCTTCCTATGCACTGGAAAATCTGTCGGTGAAAAAACGTGAGGATACTTTGCAGTATTGAGTATGTAAGAGGCTGAATGATGATGATGATGATGATGATGAATTGATGAAGTTAGTGTTCGCCCACTGTTACAGTTGCTGAGCAGTGTATGCCGTGTGAGACAGGTGTTGGATCAGAAGGTCGTCTCAACAATCACTGCATCGTCACTGGTGAAGGTCTGACTGTGCTGCGCAACTCGGTCGCCGGAGCTGATAAGCGCACTAGGAACCGCATCCAGCAGCAACTTACTGAGGTCTGCTGACTAGCTCTCGCAGTATTCTATGTTGATACAGAAATTGAATTAAGTCTGGCATCAGGTTTTTAGGTGGGTTTGCCCAATAAAGCCCACTGAGTTTTGGGGGTGCGTGCTCGGGTGTCTCAACCCTTTCATAGACAGTGATAAGACGTTTGTGTTGTATGTACTAGAGCACTTGCATGGCAGCCATGCAGCAGGAGACTTGTCAACTCCGCGCTGATATACTCACTCTGATTCACACTCTGCAGTCACGTCCAACGACACACAACAGTCAGTTTATACGTCTCTCTTTCTTTCTCTCTTTCTTGTGTTTTAATGCTGAATTATCACATTGACATTACCTACATGGCTTTGTAGGTCATTAGTTTTATAGCTTTGCGTCTTGGAATATGGTAGTCTGCCATTTTGGCATTGTCTGTTGCTTTTTTGCAACATAGTTTTAAAAGCTATTTGGTCATTTTTAGATTGTAATTGCTGCTACTACTTTCAATTTTTGCTTAACAGGAGTTTGTACTTTTCTGGAGTTGCAACATGTTAAGCTTGGTATGAAATGCGGAATCTGTCGGGATTGCTGCATATCACTCAATGCCATAAACCACGTGAAAGTGCATAAAACGTCTACATTGATTAATTGTTTTTTTTTGTTTATTTGCTTATATTTCATCGACACTAACTTCTCGGCTGTTTTCAGAGCAGTATGTAATCAATATTGTGTTTTCAGGAGGTGAGGTTACGGTGGAGGCATACATGCAGCAGCAGCAGTGTGAATTGATTGCTTGCCTGGAACGAAGCTTTCAGGAACTTCTAGCCAGCAATGCCGCTCTCTGTGCTCGGTTTAACAGGCTTGAGCAACTAGTTCTGCAGCATAGGTCCGTATTTGTCCGTCAGGTGGAGCAACGGCAGCATAGAAGCAGTTCAGCAGGTGCAGACAACAGTGTTCCTAGTCGCGTTGGTTTTGGATCTCACGTGCTGGCATATTCTGGCAGGTTTAATGGTGATGTTGCCAGTGTTGATGAGATGCTACCAAAGCCGTTTTCCGCTACTCTATGGAGGAATGGAGATCAGCCAGAGACAAGATCGAGTCAAGCCGAGAAGAATGTTTTGCATACGGATGGAAGTGTCGGATCTGAAACTGATGATGTGTCATCTAGCAGTGCTGTGAATAGTCAGCACGACCACTGGCAGAATGTAGCTGTCTCGTCTGAGGTTGATGCCTGGCCACAGACAACATCCTCCAATACACAATGTTAGTATACTGTCTTGCAGTCATTCTCACGAATAAGTAACTAAGTACGTAAGTAAATTTATATAGTGCACAGTGTCTGCAATAAGCCGCCTCGAGTCTGAGGGACAACGGTTGGGGCACTTGATAAGGTACTTACTACTTAGCCATCATCTTACCATCTTTTTTCCACTATTTAATTGCCTCTATTTTCAGTGCCACAAATGTTAGTGGTCACAGATGTTAGATGACACCATCGATCCTCGAGCCCATTAGAGAAATAATGTTATGCAAATGCTATGCAAATAATGTCAAAACGTGTACTAATAATCCTCATAAATATTATTAACTAGATCAGAGATTTATTGAACCCAGGCACATGCAAATAACCAAGTACCTTGCGTACTGCAGGTATCACTGCAGTAACGTCCTTGAATCTCAAGAGTATATTCAACAGCAGGAGTACTGAGCATATACTATAGTTGTGTCTGTTGTGATTGAATGTATGTAACTCTATACATTTTGCTTTCATGTACAGTGGTCCGTTAATCACATATGCAGGTGTGGGAACACAAGCTTGCGGAGGTATTGAAAAGTACCAGGTACATGGAGGTACATGGCTGCCTGAAGGAGGACCGGCGTTTATTCCTCTTAGTAATGAGCCTGGTCTCCACGTTGTACACCAACCGACACAAAGAGTTACTAGTCAGCCTAATGAAGAGCATCGGTGTGTAAATAATCTTTGTTTTTCTCTTGGAGTTATTGAAACTCTGCAGCAGTTGTAGGTGCATCAGTGTTTTTTTTCTGATAGCTATCATTTTGCATGAATATATGTTGGGCAAACTGTTCTGCTAAAATGCGCTGAAAATGTGTTGTTGATAGGTGTAAAAATTGCTTAACATTTTCCGATGCAAATCGTTCATCATATATCATATCATATACAGGATGGGTGTAGGTTTTCAGGATGGGTTGTTATTATTATTAGCATGTGTAATCTCCCAGGAGCCAGTGTGAAAGTCTGGAAGCAATGCATTACTGTGCACTTGGTATTATCATTTCAGTGATTGTCGGCATGCAGTACATTTTGCATTGGATTATTATGCCCAAATTACATCTCTCTATTGTAATTTGGGCATAATAACCCAATGTCAAGAGGCAAATAAATGATTTTTTACGTTGCTGTCTTAGCCTTCCTATACCATCTGTCTGCTCCCTCCACCTGGAGATGGCACTGCTACTTCTAGACTGAGGTCTGCGTCAATCTGCCCTCGACTGGCAGATTAGTGATGCTGCTTGGCTACTTGGACTGCCCTCAGCCACTAGAACGAGATGTTATAGCTATACATCTTATACATCATTAAACAGTTTTCCGTAATCTATTTTAGGTGGCTTGGTGGCGTAATGGTTAGAATGGTGGACTCATAATCCAGAGGTCGTGGGTTCGACTCCCAACTGGGTCACTGTCGAGTGGTTACTTACTACTTGGATCAGCGACTGTCTGCGGACAGGTAAACCATTGCGGTATGTAACCAACCACGAAGGTCAACTCAGCATTCCATCCCTCTGGAGTAGGTAAATCGAGTACCGGCCTGTCTGGCGGTCGTTCAGGTGGGCCACGTTCACCTGTGTCTTTGTGATCCCATGTGGCGTGTGACACCGTGTAGCTCTGTGACTGAGATGGGTTACCATTAGGAGCTGTAGACAACCTTTAACTTTTATTTATGTTTATTTAACTTGTGTGTTTGTGTCTAGTCATACGGACGCCATCCGTGCTACAGATTTGGTCAACTGGCGGCAAAGCTATAATTTCTTGTTTGAGTCGATGCGTGAGCAGATCTACGCGGAAGTAGCATCACTAATTTCACATAATGAGACGCAGCCTCACTACCTGGTTGAGCTGTTTCGGCGGCTGCAGCTGCTGACTAGTGAAGACCAGCGTCAACAAGTGATGGCGTCAATTGAACGCATTGCTGTTGAGTGCCTCGTCGCTGATAGCAGTGAACATCCGTCTGTCACACTGCTGCATCCGCCGGGACTCCAGCGTTCTGTGAGTTACTCCACCTACACTGCACTACACAGTGCAGTTGACTGAGTGTTGATGTTGACTGTTGAGTTGAATTGGAGTAGTATGGCATGATCCAGACGTTCATCATGTCTTGTGCCACACACTTTGTGAACTAATAACTTTCAGATATTGATGGTAGCAAGACGTTAATCTTTGTCGGGTTGTCGCAGGCCATAATTATGCTTGCCCCCAATCCATGTCTTCGGTATTCTGATTTTCCTACTGGAGAGATCTGCTAATCAGATCACTGTACCTGTGTCATGTTGTATCAGTGCAATTAGTCGGTCAGAGTTGCCTTAATGGGTAGTTAGTTTTCAGTTATGTATTTGTCATTTAGTTTAATTTAAATTTTATGAGTACCCGTTACGCTTGTGATGGAATTGCAGACGTCGTTGCAGCCATCAAGACTACCATCAACAGTCACACGTCAGCATGACATGAACCAGTTTCTGACTGCGTGGAACTCACCCAGCGATGCACATATTCCCGTGATGTCGAGTGCCGCTCCCTCGCATCTCTCCGTCAGAGATGTTGCTGGCGACGTTGCAGACGATAATGTGAAACTGGACAGAGCTGATGTATATTCTACCGATCCCGATCAGGAAACAGATGATGATGATGAAGATCGCACAGCCAAACAGTGCGTTGTCGGCTCCGAGAAGGTTGTACAGTCACTGGTGGCCGCTGCTATTTACGTTGTATTTACTGTCAACTTAAATTTCATCGAATCCATGTTTTGTGATTAGCACGTTTATACTTCAATAACTGCATCCTGATCAGCTTTGCTTTGTACATTGTACACACACAGTTAGGTCTGCTTTCTAATTATCTTTTCTAATTACCTGTATTGGCAGAAATCTGAAAGTGATGCTGAGGATGAAGACTCCGAGGTAATTCACTACTTGCCGTTCATTTCTTCTTTTCATGGCATAAGTGATCATGTGTGATATTAAGAGATGTTACATCAGAGCACTTTTACTCATGTTTTTCAACAGTATCATCTCTTTCACAGTCATTTATTTCATTGTTATCACATTACGTTTTCTTTTTGTTTTCTTATCGCTGTACCAGTATTTTATTTTCGTAATAGCATAGGCCTACTATACTGTATAATAGTACTGTTTTAACTGTTGTAAAATCTGTGCGATTGTCGACGAATTCACTAAAGGCTACTTGACTTGACTTGCTGATAACAAAGTGATGGAATGGCGTGCCTTTTCAGATTCTTTTTTCTAAAATTGTAGAGCTTATTTTATGCTTTGTTAGTACTTTCGTCAAACTGATGACTAAAACCTTCAGACTGTAGAGTTGAGTTGTTGACTAACCTGTTGATGCAAGGCACAAGAAGTTGAAGAGGTTCTGGAAGGAACTGCCCAGTACGATGATGATGATTTGGAAGCAAGGCAACTTGGTTTTGTCACAGTGCATTGTAAACACGCCAACACACCTCCATCAAACAGGTTTTGCTTCAGTACTTTTATGCTTTATGTGGCTTCAATTGTCTAAAACTGACTACTGGAAAATATTTTTAATAGTTTTACTGTTCGATCAACTTACAGTTAGTGAGAGAAAACTAACATGCAGGCATTTGTCTATCTAACATCTATCTAGTGGTGAACAGAAATGTTCCAAGGAAAGCAGCAGTGGCTGCTGAAACGTCGACAAATTAGTAAAACGTTGTAATTTGATTAATTTTTATACTTTATTAGATAACTTGTCGACTTGTTTTAAAAGTACTGTATTTTAAGGCTCTTGTTAGTTGATTGTTTGCTTCTGTGTTGTCGTCAGCGAAGATTCGTGGGAGAAAACAGCGACAGATTTGAGTGATGTTGACACTCCTGTAGTGTCGGCGCACCGGAGTGACAGCGCTGACAGTGGTGAAAGTGACAAAGCCGCGGATGCTAATGGTGATGTCAGTGTTGGACTGACATCAACTGGTGATGGTAACGCATCTCATCTGAGTGATGCGGCACAAGCCACCCTGGACACAGCTGCCACGAGCTGTGATGATGTCACAGCTGACGTCTGCATTTCAATCGACCCTCTAAAACAGGTCTGCCTGTCTTTGAATAAACTCATAGGTTGAGGCAGTAACTAATAAACAGCAATGAGTCATCCAGTTACAACCTTTATTTATAAATTCGTTGGCATGTCGGCGACCGCTGCTGCCTTCCTCGGAAAGGTTGCTGTTTGCTGCTAGATGTTGGAACAAATTGACAAAGTACAAATTCGTCTTAGTGACATTTAGTGGCGAACAGCAGTCACTCCAAAGATAGCAGCAACGGTTGCCAGTGTCAACGAATTTGTAAATAAGAGTTGTAATTTTATGAATTATTACTGTGTATCAGGTCCGCGTATGTATATGCTGCTAGTTCTAGTTTGATGTGTTAAGCTTGGTTAATACTATCAGAGAACATCCTTCTTGTTGTCACCTCAGTATTTAACCAAGCTGGTGCCATTTAATGTTTACATGTGCATAACCGTGTTTCATTCGATGGCCACCGTTTGGAAACTGAGCTGCGATAATTTTGTAGTTAGATAGCAAATTACATTGCTTGGTACTCTGGAGGCAATTTGTCCATTGTTTGTGATGGATAAATCGCCGCTAGACTACTAGGCAGTTTTTTCTGAATTAACCAGGAGATTCAAGTAGTGTTTCTTCATGATTTTGACTACAGAAAAAATCTGCAGTTAATGAAAAATCGCTTTCAAGTAGGCCTGGTAGTATGCTACTCTGTTAATTAGCAGTAAAAAGGCTTCAGATTAATCAGTCGAATGTTGAGTAACTTAGTGATCAAGGTTTTTGCTGTATGATTTGTTTCCATTGTTTAGTGATAAGCAGTAACATTTGTTCTGTCGTGGATGAAGGAGGAGATTACAAGGCGCATGGCTGCCGAATTTCAGGGAGAAATAACGCAGGAGAATATACTGCAGGTATTGGATGTTGACAGAGAACTGGCTGGGGATGAACAAGCTCTTGCAGCACCTGGTATTGATATATTGTTCAATGGTTGACTGTGATTTTAGCCCGATAATAAACCTGTCTGATAAGTACTGTGGCTTTCTGGTAGCTTTTTAAATATTCTGTATTCTGTTGTTACTTTGTCTTCGGTTAATCTTTATTTAATCTGTTAGTTTTCATACATAAAATGTGTGCTCTATTTTTCGTGCTGAATCTGTGCATAATATCGGTTTTTGTCATGTTACCTAGGTTATTTTTAAGCTTACCCCACCTGTCATACCGCTTCTGATTCACACCTGTGACTGTGTGACAATGGCACTATATCAAATTGTTTGTGTGTTAGAGTAGATTAGATTAGTTTAGTGCAATGTAGCAATTTACTTTGATTATGTTGTTTCCATGAAACACTATTGTTACTTGTCAAAGGTGTGGTTTATTTTGTACAGATTCCAAGCCACCGTTCACGGATGGTAGCAGAAATGTATAAGATACTGTAGAGTTTCAGACCTGCGCTGTGCTGTGGCTACATCCTGGCGTCGTCGAATTTCGGCGACTTACCGCGTCAAATTTCCGTGGCATTGAAGTCGTCGGCTAACCAGTCACGCCACCGTCGCATTTAATGCCCAGTTTTTCGACGCCAGATGATGATGGCAGGAGCCATAAGTCGAGTGGGTGATGTGACTAAATTACTTCAAACACAGCGAAGAGACAGTCAGTGGCGTATGCAGGATTTTGTCAATGGGGGAGCCTTCCCTCCCTTTTCCAAGGAGCCCACAAGGTCGGAGACCCGGGGGGTATCACCGTGGGAAATTTTTGAAATCAGTCGCATCGTCGAAAACTATCGCCCCACCGCCGTGCGAAAAAAATGCGCCACGTCGACGAGTCAGTCTAATAATTTTGGCATCACTCGTAAAAGCTTAAAGTCGTCGACGCCGGGGTCTAGCTGTGGCAATGGACAGATATCATTTTTCACATTAGTTAGTGTTATTTATTATGTAAGATTATATTTAATATTTTTTGTTGTGGTTGTTACACTTATACGACACTCATGGACTGGTTGCTCCAGAGAAAGTTGGTGTTATTCATAGCTATCATGAAGTTGATCGGAGAAGGTAGTTAGTTGAAGTTGTTGTTTGTTTAGCTTTGTCATGTTGTTCTTCAGTGTCTGTACTATGTGACGTGTTTGTTAAGTGTCTGTGACGTGTTTGTTAAGTGCTTCAGTGTCAGTCAGTGAGCTGCTAGTTTTGTTTCAGTAGTTATCTGTATAATGATTCCTCAAACCTGTGTCTTTGACACGTGCTATCAGCTTCCTGATTTCAGCTTCCCTTTAGTTTAATTTCTCTGCTTTCCGTCTGTTATTGTATGTTAATCAAATGGTTGTGAGTTGGTTTGCATAATATGTTGAGTCTTGCATATCCACTGACATATTCTAGTGAAACTGAACAGGCATTAAAACTGCCGAGTTTTCCAGTCCCGCGTTTTCAGCGCCCCCATTAAAACATAGCAGATGAAACCAAGCCTTATGAGTTCGCACATGCAGTGGCGTCGATCTCTCTCCACGGTTGGGGGGACACACAGTGGCCAATAAACCCCCCCCCCACACTACTGTCC